>Ga0224513_10000026_pt1 | contig 42528 bp, 51 predicted proteins | sample SF_May12_sed_USG_5_FD_169109 | JGI IMG/M metagenome (GOLD analysis project Ga0224513, IMG submission 169109) | Sediment microbial communities from San Francisco Bay, California, United States - SF_May12_sed_USGS_21 | ecosystem: Environmental > Aquatic > Marine > Sediment | place: USA... | reverse complement strand
CTTTAGTCTTCATTAGACTGATTACTTGTCTGGATACATAAAAACCTCTCTAGAAATTCCAGACCTAGAATTTAATTTCTTCTATATTGGGATAACTTTAGAATTCCAAATAAGGGAATTCCGATATACATTCCAATGTTTAACAAGACTACGGATATTCCATATCCTAACATCTCTTGCTCTGAGTCAATATCTACGTAATTCAGTAAAGATAATGATGATAACATTGGAGTTAATAATACTTTCATAATTTCTTTTAATATTGGTTGTTCTCTTTCCAAATCAGACACGGTTGGCGAAAATGAATAGTAAAATTGGTTAAAAGTAGTCATAAACGCAATTCCTGAATTTGTTTTTAGAATTATATTATCTCTTAACTCTCTTAGTTGTTGAACTTGTGGTGCCAATTCAGATCCAAACGTTGCAGTTGCAATTAGACATCCTCCATTCTCTGCATTATCTGGTGGAGGTGTTGTTGGTTGAGCATGAGCTTCTCCTACTAGAATATCAAAAGAAACTGTTTCTGGTGGGATTGGTTGAAATAAAATTCCTTCCACATTAAAGTTCATAGAATATACGCCTTCGCCAAGATTAAATTCAATTGGAATTTTTACAGAACCTAATGATGTGTGAGTTAACCTGTCCATTGCAAAAACAGTTTCACCATCTTTTGAAACAGAAATGGTGTAATCAATATGTTCTTGAATCTTTTGTGTTTGAGGATTGATAAAATCGATATTTATTTTAGTTAAGGTGTTTGGTTCAATTGCATCATATGTTAATTTTACATCAAGTGTTCCTTTTTCTGTAGGTAATACCTGTGACTCTGCAAATGCTGGAATAATAAATAATGGAATTAACAACAAAACAAGTAGAAATTTCATATCTCTGTCCATGTAAATCATAAATAAAAATTGTACTCTATTTTACCACAAAAAATTCCCACGCATAGAATCCTATATCATCTTTAAATATGGAATTAATACAATTTTTGTGTTGTACAATAAATTCGCATTATCATTTCTGATTGTGAGTGTCTTTACAATTTTTACTGTCGTTCCAAATGCATTTGGACACGGACTTGGTGGCGATCAAGCTGAACCTCTTAGTTTTGGTGATATGGAGGTAACTGTACGAACACAATTGGATCCTTCTGATATTACTGTAGGTGAAGTTGATTCTGCTAATATGCAAATACGTTTCTTTGATACGTTAACTGATGAGAATCTTGACAAAGTAACATACAGAATAGAAGTTTGGCAAAGTGGTGAACTTTTAGCTAGAAATTTGTTTTATGATATGGATGGAAGGTTAGATGTAAAAATCAAACCAGATTTTGGATGTAATGAAGCTAGTCTAAAGGATTGTACGATTTATGGTGGTTCTGAGCATGTTAGTGCTCCTGGTGCACTATTTGTACAAGGAGCAGAATGTACTGATGATAATTTAGATATTTGTGCAAGACCTACAATTACCGGCCCAATATTTGTAAAAGGTGGATTGTATCAGATTAGAGTTGATATTGAAGCTGCAACTAGTCCAAGAACAGTACTTGCTAACTTACTGAGTTATGAGACGTTTGTCAGTGTTGCACAAGAACAAGACTTTGTTATTCAGACTGCAAACGCAGAAGAAATCCCTGTAATTGTTAAAACTTACTATGATGATGTTGAAAACTTTGCATTTGATACATCAGATAACTCAATTAATTTTGATATGCCTTTTGATTGGAGTCCTGACTATGTAAATTTGGTTGAGGTGGTACATGAGGAAGTTAGAGTTCCAAAATCATTTGTACCTTATGCTGAAGGAAAACAGTTCAAGGGCTATGTAAATGGAGTTGAAATTGATCAAAGGGCTTTGTTAAATGATCCTTATTCATATGATGATACAAACGTTGTTCATTTTCTAGTGACAAATAATGAACTAACAAAAATTAATGATTCTTTAGGTCCGAATAACTATGACAATAAAATAATGAATCTAAAATTGGTTCCATTAGAAGAAGTCTCAAAAAGTTCAACTGAATTTTATCTTGTGGATACTACAAATTATGAGCAAGTCCCAACTACTGTGAATATTGCATGGGATGGAAAATATGGTGCTAACCAAGAAATTCCATTTGAATTCACTTTCTTTGATGAAAATAGACAACTAATCAAGGATGTCAGATATGCATATGTTCTAATTGATGAATTTGATCAAGAAATCGCCAGATACGATGGTGATGACCCATTAAATCCTGGAATTCTTTCAACAGAAGGACTTGATGTACAAAGAATTTTCATTCCTTCTGAAGGCCAAATTAGAATTGATATTTTAGTTTACGGTACTGGTTTAGATTATAATCCAAAATATGCTGGGATTGGTTCATCATTAATTGAAATGGGTCCAGGTTCATCAAATGTTTCAACGCCACCAGATTTACCAACTACAATACCTCCAATATCTGAGAATGCAAAAATTCCAGCATGGATAAAAAATAATGCCGAATGGTGGGCTGCAGGACAAATAGATGATAATTCATTTGTTCAAGGAATCCAATATTTGATCAAAGAGGATATCATAATAATCCCTCCAACTACACAAGGCACTGGTTCTGACTCAAATAAAATTCCAGCATGGATAAAAAATAATGCCGAATGGTGGGCTGCAGGACAAATAGATGATAATTCATTTGTTCAAGGAATCCAATATTTGATCAAAGAAGGAATTATGAAGATTCAATCATAAAATTTTAAATAAATTTTGTAAGGCGACAGAACAATGAATCAACCTTCTACTGATACAAGAATGGAAGAAACAAGCAAAATTTTTCAAATATTCATAAATGGCATTCAACTTTTGAAGAAAAAGATCAAGTGACAATAAATGAAACTTATATCCATAAAAAAAATCCAAACAAGTGGATATAGATTAAATTTCTCCTCAATAATCATTGTTCTAATATTTTCGTCCTTACTTGTAATTACATTTGACAATGTTTATGGACATGGAGTTGGGAGTGAAACTTTTCCTCCTTTGGAATTAGATGGAAGACTAGTCACTTTAGAAGTTTCATCTTCAAAAAGTGATCCCAATACTAACGATGATCAGCAGGTCTCTATTTCGTTTCTTGATTTTGATTCTAAAATTACCTTACGTGATGTTACTTTTTTAATAAAGTCTGAACGTGGTGAAAAATTTCTATTTGAACAAGAATTTAAGGCAGATAATGGATTCATAGTTTTTAATTTTGTATCTGAAGATACTGATTCTATCATAATAGAAGAAGATAGTGACAGCAATCTCTTTGGTTCTATTTTAGGACTTGAAAGTAGAATGATTCACGTAAAAGGACCAAAACTTGCTGAAGGTGGTTTGTATAAATTTGATATTAGTATACTTACTGCTGATGGATATTCAAAAAAACTAGATGAACCGCTAGTTTTCAATGCAGGAATTTCTATTGCTCAAACAAGCAAACATGATTTTATTGATCCAAATTTTGGAGAACAAAGTATTGATGTAATAACATATTATGATGAAATTTCAGATTTTCAATACAATCCCAATCAAAAAGAAATTAGTTTTTTTATGCCGTTTGAATGGAGTGAATCAAACATAAATCAAACTTCTGTTGTTCATGAAGAAATTGCAATTCCAAAACAATTTGGAGACTTACTTGTATCTGGATTTACAATGAGTGTAAATGGAGTAACATTATCTGAAGATATTGTAAATATTGATGATTTTTTTGTTGATGAGCGTGTAGTACATTTTATCGTATATCAAAAAGAACTATTGAAAATTTTTGAAAATAACTCCAATCAGAATGGGATGAATTTCATAATCAAACCTGACCGTGATTATATTCACTTAAGTTCAATTACTGATAACGGACAATTTAGAATCCTTACATCTTGGGAACCTGAAAATTTAAAATCTAATTCACATGTAAAAATAATTTTTGATGTGACTGATATTTTCTTAAAGAATAGACCCGTTGCCACAAACTATGAATTTTCCATGACGCAAAATAATAAAATAATTTTTGAACAAAGTGGAATTAGTACAGATTCCAAAGATGAACATAATGTTGTAGAATTTTTGATTCCTCAAGATGTAACAGGAATTGTTCATCTAAATTTTAAAAATCTGGCTAACAATAATCTTGCAAAGACAACTATCCCTATCGTAATTGATCGAGTTGCAACTCAATCTGATTCTATTCCGATACCTGAATGGATTAGAAACAATGCATTATGGTGGTCTCAAGAACAAATAGACGATAATACATTCATCCAAGGATTGGAATTTTTAATTAAAAATAAAATTATTATAGTTCCACAAACTAATCAGGAAATTTCAGAATCCAAAGAGATTCCCTCTTGGATTAGAAACAATGCATTATGGTGGTCTCAAGAACAAATAGACGATAATACATTCATCCAAGGATTGGAATTTTTAATTCAAACTGGAATTATTCGTGTATGATTGCTACTAATTCGAAAAATGAACCAGTCACTTTAAATCGTTATTCAAGGTAATTTTGTTTACTTGTTTAGACCTGAAAGTATAGTTGAAAAAAAATCTACTTTATTCTCCTTGGTAGTTACTGGAGTTATAGCAATTCTAGCTTTACCAATTATCGTACCTCATATATTACACGGTTTTCATTTGGCACATATTTTCTTACATGTTGGTGGAATTACACTAGCAGTATTCATCACAGTTCTTGCAACAATTGCATATTATAGATTAAAGACAAAGCGACTATTACTTAGTTCTGTAGCATTTGCTACTTTTATTGGTGCTGAGATTGTGATGTTGGTTGATACTACATGGCCTTCTCTTTATGATCTTGGTGAAATGCCACTTTTTGAAGTAGGACATTTATTGACTTTTACTACATTAGGATTATTGGCATTGGGTGTGTTTAGAAATGACTGATAGGAATTCACAAATACAACAAATCATTGAACAAAACCCTGGAATTCAATTCCGTGAAATCATGCGAACATCTGGATTAAAAAATGGAGTTCTAAGTCATTACTTAGGAAAATTAGAAAAACATGGAACTATCAAAGTAATTCGTGGCCCACGACAAGCTAGATTCTACTCGCCTCAAATAACTGAAGATGAATCTCTTGTAATCAAAGCATTGAGAAAACAAACTCCACGTGATTTGTTACTTGCACTAATTCAAGAAGATGGATTGGAATTTACTCAATTGGTAAAAGCAACCAAAAAATCACCCTCTACAGTTTCTCTTTATCTTTCACAAATTGTTGAAGATAGATTAGTAGAAATTAAATTTGTTAGACTCAAAAAGAGATATTATATTAAAGCAAGAGATCTTATAGATAAATTGATTGAAGACTATAGACCAAGCTTACTTGAAAAACCAGCCTCAGGATTTGAAGATATCATTAATTCTTTCTAAGGCGCTAACTAACAAAAATTTATTACTGCTGTTTGCATTCCTTTCTTTACTATTAGTTCCGCAATTTTCTTTTGCAGATGTTTTTGTACCATCTGATGAATATGTAGGATATTTTGATTCAAATAGAATCTATACTGTTGTTGGTAATATCAAAAATGAATTTGATTATGCAATTGTTCCTATTATTTCTGTTTCAGTTAGAGATGACTCCAAAGTATTTTCTCAAACAATTACTCATGTACCATTAGCTTCTGGTACAGAAATTCCTTTTAAAATAAAATTTCCTGAGATCTCAGGAGATAATCCAATCTTACTATCTCCAGAATTGTCATTTGAGATTACCAAGAAAGATACAATTCCAATAATTGTTCTTTATGATAAAACTTTGATAAAATATGATGATGGACATCTTACAGGTAGAATCCAAAATATTGGTAATAATACGATATACACTCCTAAAATATTTGCAGTGATTCATGGATATGAACAAGTTTTAGATATTGCACACAATATGGAGTTTATTGAAAAAATTGAGCCTGGAGAAATTATAGAATTCTCAATGTATCCTGATCCATCAGTTACTGATGAAATTTCTTACTATAGCTGTTTTGCACCAGTTGATACTACAGTCATTCCAATTACTACAAAGAAAAATGACGGTGATTTTGATTTTAGATACGATTCTGGTGCATGGTATTCTGCTGCAAAATTTGATGAAGAAGGGACCACATTAAACATTAGAGGATACAATAGTTATCCATTAGAGACATATGCAAATTTTGAATTTCCTCAAATTTCAGGTGATGAAAAATTTAATGTCACACTAGATGATGAACCTGTAGAGTTTATCCAAAGTATGGATGAGATGGGTTTTTGGCATGTTGCATTTAAGGTGGAACCCACCTCACAAGGAGTTTTAAAAATTTCAGGTTTTGAGAAAGGGTTACCACTTGAATTATCAAAAATCCCACAATGGGTAAAACTTAATGCAAATTGGTGGACAACAAATCAAATCTCGGATTCAGAATTTCTTGAAGGAATAGATTTCTTATCTGAAAAAGAAATTATCTCTATTCCTTTACAGGGTGTCATCACAGAATCTCAATGGCGAATTCCACAATGGGTAAAAACTCCTACAGGATGGTGGGTTGAAGAAAAGATCTCTGACGATGAATTTCTAAACATGATTGAAAGTTTAGTAAAACAAAAAGCCATTGTAATTTGATTTTACTTCTAATCTATTCATATTCTTTATAGGTCTAATCGTACAGATGTATTTATCATGAGTATCTAATGAGAACTTTTTATCTAGTTCATTTTACGAATGTACCGATTTTGTTTTTATCTAGTATGTGAAAGTTATCATGCAGGCCATAGTTCGATGAGAAACGGAGGAGTCATCTTGTTTACCTGTTTCTCATCATATTTTTTTTAAAATTATAAAATAAAAAATCTTATTATACGATTTTTGTTGAAATCAAATATCTAATGCTTCCACTAAGAGATGAAAATCCACACCCTCCAGGATTCAAACCAAAAGTAACTTATGCATTAATCATAATCAATGTAATTGTATTTTTTATTGAAGTTGTATACACTGGTCAGTTCTTTGACTTTACAAATCAAAATGCATTTAATTTATTTTATAATTGGGGGGCTGTCCCAAATTGTATCACTGGTGGAAGCGTACTCAATGTTGATTTAGGTGCAGGTCCAATGCGTGTAACTTGTACTGAAGCACCATATGTCTCTTTGATTAGCTCAATTTTTCTGCATGGAGGTTTGATGCATCTTGGAGGCAACATGCTGTTTTTATGGATATTTGGTGACAATATTGAACAAAAATTTGGTAAAGTGAAATATCTTGGAATTTATCTAATGTGGGGAATTCTTGCAGGATTAATTCATATCTACGGTGATACTAACAGCGCAATACCTGCAGTTGGTGCATCAGGTGCAATTTCAGGAATATTGGGAGCATACCTTGTAATTTTTCCAAAAGCTAGAATTCAAACTTTCCTAATGCTTGGTTTCTTTTGGAGGATGATGCATATACAAGCAAGATGGTTTTTACCATTCTGGTTAATTTTCCAAAACCTTCTCCCATTTTTTATTGGAGGTTTTGGAGTTGCAGGCGGTGGAGTTGCATATCTTGCTCACATTGGTGGATTTGTAGTGGGATTGGCTACTGGCTATATCTACAAAAAAACACACAGTTCTGATTTTATGTATGGTACAAGATATGGCTACCGGTCAGATTATTGAAAGCATAAATCACTGAATCTATTTGAAATTTTTATGCCATTGATTACAGTATCAATGTATCCTGGCAGAACACAGGAACAAAAAGATGAATTTGCAAAAGCAATCACAAAATCAGCAGTAGATATTCTAAAAACAAAAGAAAATCACGTAATTGTTGTTTTTGAAGATAATCCTAAAGAGAACTGGTTTTTAGCAGGAAACCAACTTTAATTATTTTTTAAAAAAAATCAACTGGATAATATCCCTCCAGTTAGAGGATGACATACACACATTGATTGGTTTACAATTAGTTGAAATAATTTACATAATAAGAAAATGGTACATTTTATGATTGTACCAAGAGTTTATCCTTTTATTGTTATTTAATTAATTACTTACATGAAAGTCGGTATTGTTCAATTCAAAGCATCAACTAACAAAGAAGATAATTTAAAAAAAATCATTTCCTATATTTCAAAAGCAGCTTCAAAAAATGCAACATTATGTGCATTTCCAGAATTTATGATGTTTTATACAAATTCTTCTCAAACAGCAAAACAGCTTGCAACTTTATCTGAAACAATTACTGGAAATTTTGTTACAACAATTGCAAAAACTGCAAAAGAAAATCATATTCAAGTTATAGGTTCATTTTATGAAAAGAGCAGAAAAAAAAATCGTGTATATGATACTTCCTTTGTAATTGATAAATCTGGTAAAGTAATCTCTACTTATCGTAAAATTCATCTTTATGATGCGTTAGGATTCAAGGAATCAGATAAAATGGTTTCAGGTTCTAAAATTACTAAACCTGTAAAGACATCTATCGGAAAAATTGGCATGATGATCTGTTATGATCTGAGGTTTCCTGAGATGTCAAGATCCCTTGTTGTTGCAGGCTCTGATGTTTTAGTTATCCCATCTGCTTGGGTTAAAGGTAACATGAAAGAAGAACACTGGATTACAATTAACAAAGCACGAGCAATTGAAAATGGATGTTATGTAATTGCACCTGATCATGTTGGAAATATTTACTGTGGAAGAAGTTTAGTAGTTGATCCATATGGAAAAATTTTACTTGATATGAAAAAGAAACAAGGAATAGGTTTTGTTAATATTGACTTGAACAAAGTAAAACAAACTCGTAAAGTTTTACCGTTACTCAGAAACAGAAGAACTGATATTTATCCTACTTTGAAAGTTTAGGATTCCTGCTTTCACAATTAAAATTTGAACATTGTTTTGTCCATTTTTGATTTCGTGAATAACGAAAAATTATCATTGGCCATCTGCATGTCTCACAAGGTTTTTTTGTTGCTCTAAGTCTTGCCTTTTGTAATAATGGTGATGAGGCTTTGCATCCTCCATAAAAATTTGAACAACCCATGAATCGCTTTCTTGTTGTTCTTGATCTAATAACCATTAGTTCTCCAAGTTTACAATGTGGACATTGTACTAGCCCATTTTTTGGAAAATTAGTTCCAAGAATTATGTATTTTTTCTCTTTTGAGGACCAGGAAAGATATCCATTACTATCCAAGTATTGAATAATTTCTTTCTTGAAGATATTAGTTTTAGATTTTGTAGTTTTAACGATATGTCTTGAAGTGATTTTTTTAATCTTAACCGTTTGTAATTCTACTTTCTTCGATGCCATTCTCTATAATGGATTTACTAAAACAATTTTTATAGGGAATCATGTCAGTTACATTTGTGGAAAAGGTCTGCGTTCTTGGTGCCGGTAGCACAAAATACGGAAAATTACCTGACAGTATTGCAGATATCACTACTCAAGCGTCAGTTTCAGCCATAGATAGTGCAGGAATTAGCCCAAAAGATATCAAAGCATCCTATATTTCGAACGTCTTTGGAGTTGCTGATAAACAGGTGCATATTGGACCTGTCTTAATGAGTAGATTAGGAATTCCCGATAAACCATCTTTAACAATAGAGTCTGCATGTGGAAGCGGTTCTGTATCTTTTAGAGAAGCTTATGCAAATGTTGCAGCAGGATTTTACGATTGTTTACTTGTAACTGGAACTGAAAAGGTGACTCATACAGGAACTGAATGGACTACAACATACTTTGCGTATTGTTCAGACTTTTTCTATGAAGGTCAAGCTGGTGCATCATTTCCTGGATTATTTGCATCAATGGCAAGAGCTTACTTGACAGAATTTGATGCAACTGAAGAAGACTTTGCAAAAGTTGCAGTAAAGAATCATGATAATGGTGTATTAAATCCAAAAGCACACATGCAGAAAAAAATTACTGTTGATGATGTAATGAATTCTGCAGTAGTTGCAAGTCCTCTAAAACTTTATGATTGTTGTCCATTTTCTGATGGTGCAAGTTCTGTTATTCTTTGTTCTGAAAAGTTTGCAAAAGAACATGGTGGGGATTACATTGAAGTAACTGGTTCGGGTAGAGGTGGTTCACCAGCTGCATTACAAGGACGTGAACATATGACTACAATCCCAAGTACAAAGATTGCAGCTGCAGATGCATACAAAATGGCAGGCATTACTGCAAAAGATATAGACTTTGCAGAAGTACATGATTGCTTTACAATTGCGGAAGTAGTTGATACTGAAGATTTGGGATTCTTTGAAAAAGGAAAAGGCATTCAAGCTGTTCGTGAAGGTAGAACAAAATTAAATTCTGACATTTCAATTAATCCCTCAGGAGGTCTTAAGTCCAAAGGACATCCAATTGGAGCTACTGGTGTGGGACAAGTAGTTGAAGTATTTGATCAACTAACTGGAAATGCTGGTGAAAGAACTGTTAAAGATGCAAAAATTGGTTTAACTCATAACTTTGGTGCAACTGGTGCAAGTTGTGCTGTTCATATATTTCAGAGTGTATAAAATGTCTGTCGAAGAACAATTAATTGAAATTGCTAAACAAGGCAAACTCCTAACTCACAAATGTACTAGCTGTGGTTATCTTCATTTGTCTACTGCCTATTATTGCCTAAAATGTGGCAGTAAGGGATTTGAGGATGTCATTTTGGAGGGTATAGGTGCAATTGCTACTTATACGATAATTACCGTTGCTCCTGCAGGCTTTGAAAAGTATACCCCATATGCCTTTGTAGTGCTAAAGTTAGATAACTCAGATTTGAGAATTTCTGGGTTTATGGCAGGAATTGCCACTCCTGCAGATCTACCCGTTGGAACAAGAGCCAAAATAACTGGCTTTGACGAACGTGGAATCATCATTGAAAAACAGTAAAATAATTTGTTTGAATTATTAAAAAAAATCAAAATCGATTCTTAATAATTTTGTGCATTAGATTATTTTCATGTCTGTTAAAGTTACATGTGGTAAATGTGGAGAAAAAATTACAAACATGAAGATGTTAAAATCTCTAAAGGATGTCATGAATCCTTACAATGGTAAGTGTCCATCATGTGGACAAAAACTTTCTATATCAGAATTCTCACTTGATGTCCAAGAAAAATGATCAAAAGATCTTTGATAAGATTATTTTTTTATTTTAAAAAAATATTTTCTGCATGTAGCCAACAAATATGATCAAAAATTGTTTCAGATGATCTAGTCACAAGTCTTATTTACTCCTTGTTTTAGAAAAAATGCATGGAGCTAAGTGAAGAGATATCAGAACCAAAGAGAAGTGGCATTTTACAATCTACATCAAAACGTGTAAGGATGATCTTCTCTGTTATGGCAAGTCCAAACAGAATTGATATTCTCAGAATCTTAAATTCTAAAGGTCCTCTAACTTATTCTGAATTAAAATCTCTGGCTGGGTTTAAATCAAAAAAAGAAAGTGGAAAATTTGCATATCACTTGAGAAAATTATTGAGACAATCTCTTGTTGCTCTTAACAAATCTGAAAGACGCTATACCATTACAAATCTTGGAAAACTAGTTTTGAGCTTGGCAAGACAAATTGAAGAAAGATCTATTATTGAAAGTGGAAAAATGTATGTTCGAACATCTCATGAATCAATTGAAGAATTTAATTCTCATAAAATTATACAATCCTTAGTTCGTGAGGGAAGTCTTCCATTAGAATTAGCACAAAAAATTACTGAAGAAGTTGAAAATAGAATTTACAAATATCAAACTACTTATCTTACAGGCTCTCTTATTCGGGAAATGGTAAATTCCGTTCTCTTAGAACATGGTCATGAGGAATATCGAAACAAACTTGCACGCCTAGGTTTGCCTGTTTATGACGTTCAAGAGATGATTTCTAACCTAGATAAAGTCGATAATGGTGCTGAGGGTCTTTTGTTTAATACTGGACAGCGAGTATTTGCAGAACATCTACTTACTAACATTTTACCAAAAGATGTAGCAGATTCCCATCTTTCAGGAGATTTACACATTACCAATCCTGGAATTTGGTCCATGATTCCTGATACAATATTTGTTAATGTTAAAGAATTAATTGAGGATGGGATTGATCTTGGAGGAAAGTATCTTGATGTATCACGTATTCCTGCATCAAAACAACTTGGTGAGATTACTAGCTCTTTGTCAATTGCAATTTCTCTTCTTTCAAAAGAAGCTTCCCAAGAAATTGTACTTGATGGATTGGTTCAATTATTTTCAAAACATTCAAAATCTATTTCAGAACTTGAACAAAAATTAACTGATACATTTGCAACTGCATCTACAACTTCAAAGTATAACAAAACAAGCACTAATGTTTCAATTCGTTTACAGTTAGGATCTGATACAAAAATAATTAATTCAATTATTAATGCATACAAAAATTACACAAAGATAACACCTGTACCAAAAATCGGCTTGATAATAGATAGTGACAAAGGAAAAATAACTGATGTGTCAGAAGCTGTATCTGAAATAATTTCACTTGGCGGCAAAGTAATGTTTGCTAAAGGTCAAACATCTAGTTACGGTATAACAAATGAATCTACAAAGAATGCAGGTGTACTCTCAATAACTTTACAATCTGTTTCAATAAACCTTCCAAGACTTGCTTTTGAATCAAATAAAGATGAAACTTACTTTAGAGCGAGACTTGCACTATTAATGAAACCTGCTTTATCTTCAATGGCATTAAGAAAAAAAGACATATCTGATCTTACTAGAAGAGGTCTTAACCCAATTCTTGCAAGGAATACTCAATACATGCAAAGAAGCTCTGTTTCTCTGGTTGTAAATCTGGTAGGACTTAAAGAGGCAGTCTTTAACATACTTGGATTCAAAGATAACAAAGAAGGACGTGAAATACTTCATAAAGTAATTCAAACTGCAGTTGATGTTGGAGCCAAAAAAGGTAAGGAATTGGGTGATCCTGTGGCTATTTCTATGACTGAAACTGAAGGTTCCATTCGTTTTGCAAGCCTAGATGGTGAGAAATATGGTAAAAATTCTGCCCTCAACTCCATGGAAAATGACTCTTATTCTGAAGGAATAGTCATTAACGCTTCTGAAATATCTGATTATACTAATAAAAGCGAGCCTATTTCTGAATGTAATAAACTCTCAAAATTGCTTAATGGGGGATTACTTGTTACATTAAAAATTGATAAAAATGCCAAGATCGATGAAATCAAAAAATCAATTGAGAAAACATCAGAACTTACCCCTTCTTTCAAACCTGTTAGAAATACTGCAATATGTGGTGAATGTGGTTTTAAAGATGAACCCTTTGAAGACAAGTGTCCAAAGTGTAAGTCACCTTATGTTGTCTGAAATTCGTAAATGAAAAACTTGTTACGATCATTTTTTTAAAATTTTTTGATCAGTTTCATATATGTGATTCGTTGTTACCTACTACCAAAATTATGCCAGTATGAATTTCATAGTAGTGGTGTTAAAAATATTGACACATTAATGGGTTAAGATCAAAATTTTTTGAACACACAAGTTATAACCACATCCCCTCTTACTCTTTGCGGGGAGATTATAATTGGATAATTCACAAATAGAAAATACTATCAATGAGATCCGTAAGCGTAGTGGTACAGTAACGGCTTTCAACAAAGATAAAATTTCAAATGCCATTTTTAGGGCATTGGCAGCCACCTCTAAAGCCGACCGTGGCCTTGCCGATCAACTAGCTGATAAAGTAGTTGACAAACTAGTGGAACAGGGATTTACGATCTCTAGAACACCTTCTGTTGAGGACATTCAGGATATTGTAGAGTCAACTTTGATCGATAGTGGCAATAGCGACATTGCAAAAGCATACATCGTTTACAGACACGAAAGACGAAAACTAAGGGATGAAAAGATGAAAGTCTTAAATCTCAAATCCCTTGATCCAGTTTCTAAAAAGTTTGATTTGAATTGTCTAAGGGTTTTATCATCAAGATATCTCTTTAGAAATGGAAAAAATGAGATCATAGAGTCTCCAACTCAAATGTTTGAGAGAGTTGCAATTCTGGTGGGAATTAGTGATATGTTATATGATTCACAAGTATTTGACAAATCAGGAAATACTACACAGGATATAGATGAAGCAAAATCTTATCTTGAAAAGCTAGATGCTTTTGATTATAAATTCAAAGTAGGAGATTACTACCTTAACAAATGGCATTTTAGATCTCTGATCAACCACTATGTGACCCTTGCAAATAAAGGCCAAATGAAGATTAGATTCAAAGATCTTTTGACATTACTGGCTGCTAAAAAGCTTGATAGCTATGCAGATAAAATATCTGAATACTTTGAGTTGATGACTACGCAAGATTTCCTCCCAAATTCACCAACAATGATGAACGCCGGCGGAAGATTAGGACAACTTTCTGCATGTTTTGTGCTTGGTATGGAAGACGGCATGGAACAAATTATGAAATCAACCTCTGATGCTGCGTTAATCTTCAAATCTGGCGGTGGAGTTGGAATTAACTACTCTGATCTTCGTGAAGAAGGTGATATTGTAGCATCAACTTCTGGTGTTGCATCTGGCCCAGTATCGTTCATGAATATTATCAATACTGTCACCGAGGTAGTCAAACAAGGAGGAAAAAGACGTGGTGCAAACATGGGAATTATTGAAGCTTGGCATCCTGATGTTGAAAAATTCATTACAAACAAAACAGAACCAGGTATACTAGAAAATTTTAACGTAAGTGTTGGTATTTGGGAAGACTTTTGGAATGCACTTGTTAACACTGATGATGGAAACTATATCTTGCGTAGTCCACGTGACAAAAAACCAGTTAAAGAAATCAACGCACATCAACTAATTGATTTAATTGCATTATCTGCATGGAAGAGTGCTGAACCTGGTTTGATCTTCTTTGATCAAATTAACAAATACAATGTATTTGCAAAAGCCAGACAAGCTCCACTAAGAGCAACTAATCCATGTGGTGAACAGAGTCTGTATCCATACGAATCATGCAATCTTGGATCTATCAACTTGGTAAATCTTGTCAAGAGACAAGCTGATGGCACTTATGAATTTGATTGGCAAAGATATGAAGAAACAATCCGAAAGACAACAAGATTTTTGGATAATATAATTGACGTAAATCACTATCCAGTTCCCGAAATTAATGTAGCATCTAAAGAATCAAGAAGAATTGGACTTGGAGTAATGGGAGTTGCTGACTTGTTATACAAATTAAGAATTCCATACAACTCAAAAGAAGGATATGAATTACAATCCAAACTATCTGAAGCTCTAACATATTATTCCATGGAAGAAAGTGTCGCACTTGCAAAATCCCGTGGTGAGTTCCCATTATGTTCTAAAACAGAGTATCCTGAAGGAAAGATCCCAGTAGCAGGATATTATGAAAAACCAAAAGAATCCCATTCCTATGAATGGGATGCACTAATTGATAAAATCAAAAAACATGGCATCAGAAATGTTTTGACTACTACTGTAGCTCCAACTGGTACACTGTCTATGATTGCAGATTGTTCAAATGGAATGGAACCTGCATTTGCTCTTGTATTTGAAAAGAGAGTCACTGTTGGAAGATTTTTCTATACAAACAAAATTGTTGAAGATGTTCTCAAAGAAAATGGACTTTACAATGACGAAATTCTTGCAAAGATTGCAGATAACTATGGTTCACTGAAAGGAATTCCTGAAATACCTCAATGGATGCAAGATGTCTTTGTTACTGCAATGGATATTCATTGGGCTGATCATCTTATGGCTCAAGGTGTATGGCAAGATTGGATTGGAAATGCAATTGCAAAGACAATCAATATGCCATATGATGTAACCGCAGAAGATGTAAAATCTGCATATCTGTTAGCACATGAAATAGGATTGAAAGGAATCACCGTTTATCGTGATGGTTCTAGACACAAACAAGTTCTTCATATGACTAGTGAAAATGCACAAAAAACATTTGAGGTCTTACCAAGTGAGCATATTACTAGTTATGTTACAACAAACATAACAAATCCCTACATCAAATCTCAAGTTAATGCAGCGCTTGCATTAAAAATTCATGACGAAGACATCAAAATTGAACCTCAAAAACAAGAAGAAATCTCAGAAGATCGATTGTGTCCAACATGTAAAAACAATCTGGTCTTTGTAGAAGGATGTAGCATCTGCATTGAATGTGGATACAGCGGTTGTACTTCTGGATAAATAACTGAATCATAACTTTTTTACTTTCTTTTATTTTCCAATTTGTATGAACAAAAAATTTTTGAGTATTACTTTAGGAATAGCAATAATTATTGTAATAACTTCTGTATATTTGACTTTATCAAATTCAGATGTAATCCCTCAAGCTAATGACAAAATTGGCCTTGTAATTAATTCACCAAATTCATCTGTATCATTACAACAAGTCGATGAAATTTTTTCAGATGCATCATCTACTGGAATAGGCAGAAGCAATGTCTATCTATTTTGGAATACTATAGAACCTCAACGAGGTGAATTTGACTGGAGTCAATCAGATATTGTAATGGGATTAAACGAAAAAAATGAACTAAAAGTAACTCTCTTCTTTTCAATAATTAATGGAGAAACACTAGGTCCATTTCCTAATTGGATTGGAAAACCATCTATCAATTCTATAGGGGAAGATAGACTAGTCAATGTTCTTGATGAAATTCTTTCACGATATCATATTGTTGATTCTGTAATTATTGGTGGTGAGACCGAGTCACAATTCCGTTATTATGAACAAAATATTCCTGTATACAAGGAATTGTTTATTGGAACTTATGAAACCCTAAAAGAAAAACACCCTGATGTTCATCTTGGAAATTCATTTGCATTACATCATGTATTGAATAAAAATTTGACTCACATTGTTAGTGATTTAGCAATTGGTGATTTTGTTGCGTTTTCATATTTTCCAGTTGATATCTTAAATGATATTGTAAAAACCCCTGAGGAGGCCAAAGAAGATTTGAATAAAGTATTTGAAATTATACCTGGCAAAAAAATTGGATTTTTTGAGATTAGCTGGAGCACATCTGACTTTATAGGGGGAAATCCATCTTCTCAGACAGATTTTTTGGAAAAACTATTCGAATTTTATTCAGAACATGAGTCTGAGATTGAATTTTTAACTTGGTATAGACATTATGATAGACCAGAGAATACCTGTGTTGTGGAACAACAAGAAATTGGTAATGCAGGTATTAGTGTTGGAGGAGGTTCAGGTTTGGGTAGCAGTGAATATGTTATTGAAAGACTAAATCATTATGTGTGCAATGCTGGTCTTGTTGATGTTAATGGAAAAACAAAACCTGGATGGAATGAATTTAAAAATCAAATAAAAATGATTAACTAAAATGATTTCTCTAATTCTTGCTGAATCTTCCTTAGAGTTGGTACCTGCAGAATTGCAATCACACCCTTCAGTAAATTCACATGCACAAAAACTTGGTAAAAGGCCATCTGAGATTTTATTAGATAATTCTTGGCATTATGCTGCAATGAAAGGAATTGATAATGAAATTAAACGAGGAAGACCTGATCTTGTTCACTTTTCTATTTTGGAAGCAACTACAATTCCTCTATACTTTGAGAATAAAATCAAAATTTTCATTCATACAATTAATGATAAGGTAATTTCTATTGAAGAAAATGTCCACATACCAAAATCATATCACAGATTCGCAGGATTATTTGAAAAATTATTTTTAGAAAAAACTATCACGGTAAATAATAAGAAATTATTATCTCTTAGAGATCAATCATTTTCTAAATTAATTGATGAGATAAATCCCTCTCAGATCATCGGATTGTCAACCACAGGACAACCAAATTCATTTGAAAAAATCAGCACCAATCTACTTGATGATTCTTGTATCGTAATAGGAGGTTTTCAAAAAGGACACTTTTCTGATTCCATGAAAAATAACTTTTCTGATATCTTTTCAATTGGAAATATTTCTTTAGAGGCACATGTAGTCGTTGCTAGAATGCTTTACGAGTATGAAAAAACCATTTTTATGTAGGAACTAGAATTTTCATTCTATTGCAGTCATAGTATAGCCTGGTTAGTATTCGGGGTTTCCAACCCTGTGACGCGGGTTCGAATCCCGCTGACTGCATTTTCTCACTATAATACTAACTAATTTTTAGATGTAATATCAAAAATCATTGTGAAAACTGCAGTCAGAAAAATTGCTATGGAACGAATGGAAATTCTTATTGAAAATGCAATTTCTAATGCAAAAACAAATCCAAAACTTTCTCAGCGTCAGGCTTTACTTGCTCGTAGAATTAGTAGTAGATATAAAATCCGCATGCCTTATCATCTTAGGATGGTTTTTTGCAAAAAATGTAAATCCTTTATTGCACCTGGGATTAATTCTAGAATTCGTTTAGGTAGAGTATCTATCAAGTCGATCAGAATTTCCTGCAACTTGTGTGGGCATACCTATCGTAAAATAATACCTCAATGATTTATAAGACGATTCTCAATTTTTTGAACTTATGGCAAAGGTCTATGATGTACCTGCAGATGTATTAATAGCAAAGCTTGCAGATGTTCTAAAAAATGAAGACATTCCGGCACCTTCTTGGATTCCATTTGTCAAAACTGGAGCTCATGCAGATAAGCCACCTCAAGATAGAGATTGGTGGCATACCCGATGTGCTTCAATAATGAGAAAAATTTACCTACATGGTCCAATTGGAGTTAATGAATTAAGAAAAGATTATGGTGGAGGTAAACCATCTGGATATGGAGCTGCCCATCACAAAGATGCTGGAGGCGCAATTATTCGAAATGCAATTCATGGATTAGAAAAACTTGGATATCTAGAAAAAGTTGAGAAGAAAGGTCGTATTATATCTAAACAAGGAATGCAAAAACTTGATAGACTAGCAACAGAAATTCTTAAAGAACTAATTGTTGAGAATCCACAACTAAAAGTATACACATAGATTCAAAATGAGTTTCCCAGAATCTGATGACCCCCCTCAAGATAATACTAACAATGAATTAGCGGCACAAAAAGATCGTATCTTAAAACAAATTCTTACACCCGAAGCTAGAATGAGGCTAAATAATATCAAAATGGTAAAATCTGAATTATCTGATCTTGTTGAGCAATATCTTGTAGGAATGGCAACTCAGGGAAAGATATCTGGTCAATTAACTGACGCTCAACTAAAGCAAATATTGCTCTCAATCCAGCAACCAAAACGTGATTTTAAGATAAATCGAATCTAATCCAGAAAAAATATAATTATGGGTTAAAACTCGCTATAATCATGAAAGCCGTTGTATACAATGAATATGCACCAGATGATAATTATGCTAAAATCCTCAAAGTCCAGGATATAGATGAACCAAAACCAAAGTCCGATGAGGTCATTTTTACCAATAAGGCATCAGCTCTGAATTATAATGATATTTGGGGAATGAGAGGAGTCCCAGTTCCTGTACCACTACCGCATGTTTCGGGCTCTGACGTAGCAGGTGATGTAATAGCTGTAGGTGAAGATGTACAAAATATCAAAGTAGGTGACAGAGTTGTATCTCACTCTAACTTGGCATGCAGAGTTTGTAAAGCATGTACCGATGGAAGAGAATTTGATTGTGTAAAGAGACAAGTTTGGGGATTCCAAACAGGACCACTATGGGGAGCATACTCTGAACAAATCCATTTACCAGAAGTCAACGTTTCAAAAATTCCAGACAATCTATCGTATGATCAAGCAGCAGCTGCTTCCATGACTTTACTTACATCATGGCACATGCTAGTAGGCAGAGCAAAGATCACCCCAGGTCAAACTGTCCTAATTATGGGTGGAGGTTCAGGTGTAGGAAGCTTTGGAATTCAAATTGCCAAGCTATACAACTGTGATGTTATAGCAACAGCAAGTCCCGACAAACTAGATAAATGTCTAGAACTAGGTGCGGATTATGCAGTTGATCATAGAAAAGATGACTGGCAAAAACAAGTATTCAAGATATCAAAAGAGATTGCAAAGACAAAAGGTGAAGCACCTGGAATTGATATTACATTTGACCATATTGGTGAAACTCACTTCAACAAACAACTAACACTGCTCAAGTATGGTGCAACTCTTGTTTCATGTGGTGCAACAACAGGTTATGACGCAAAAATAGATCTTAGACACATATTCTTCAAAGGAATTAACGTCTTAGGCTCTACACAAGGAACAAAAGCAGAACTTGATCAAGGACTATACTGGATGGGTCAAGGCAAAATTAAAGCAGCAATTGATTCAACCTATTCCTTTGAGCAGGCAGCAGAGGCACACACAAAAATGGTAACCGGAAAAGGCCTCTTTGGCAAAATCTTAATGAAGCCAGAGGGCGCATAGCCATTTAATGACGCAGCTTTTCCGCAGTCTCATTTTTGTACCTGGAAATAATCCCAGATTTCTAGAGAAAGCAAAAAAAATACAGTCTGATATTGTTTGCTTTGATCTAGAAGACTCTGTACCTGACAATGAAAAAACAACTGCAAGAAAGCTTATAAAAACTGCATTAAAGTCCAGAAAGTTATACGAATCTTCAATTTTTGTTCGTACCAACTCGCCAGCATCTGGGAAAATCCCTTCTGATCTTAAAGAAGTGATTCAAAAAGGCATCGATGGAATAGTTGTTCCTAAAGTAAATAATATCAAAGAGATCAAAAAAATTGAAAATATCTTATCTAAATTAGAAAGTACACGAAAAATGAAACCAATTTTAATAATACCTTCTATTGAATCCGCAGAAGGTGTAGTCAATACATTTAGTATTGCGTCTTTTGGAAAAAGAATTCCAGCAGTAGTCTTTGGTGTTTTTGATCTGCTAAATGATCTGGGAGTAGAATATACAAAAGAATCAGAAGGAGCAAAATATTCCAGAGCAAAAATCCCTGTAGATGCACGTGCAGCTGGAGTAACAGCAATTGATGCAATTTGGCAGGATCTTAAAGATTCCAAAGGACTAGAAAAAGATTGTAAAGTGGGTAAAAGTCTTGGCTATTCTGGAAAAAGCATAATTCATCCAGATCAAATATCTACCGTACATGAACTATTTTATCCCAATAGAAGTGAAATTCTGTGGGCTGAAAAAGTCTGTAAGGTATACCTTGAATCAACAAAGAAAGGAACAGGTGCTACAACAGTTGATGGAAAAATGATAGATGAAGTGCATTTCAAACAAGCAAAAGCACTTCTTGATCTTACAAAGCACTGATTTGTTTCTAATTTGACTATCTAACATTTCAAGAACAATCATCATACAGTTATTTCAAAGTGTTGAATGAAACACTACGTAAAGTTTTGAAGTGATAAATTAAGTATCATTTGCAATATTTTTTGTTTTTATATTAGAATAGGTTAAAGATAATGAAATTTTATTATATTGTAGTAAAATGGTAAATCTCCTTGATCCTGCAAATGTGATTACTAGAATGTTTAATGCAGAAAAATATGATGATATGTATAATTATTGTAAAAATCTACTTGAAAAAATTCCTAATGACATGGTTGCACTTCAAAATATCTCACTATCTCTAATTTATTTGAAAAAATATGAGGAAGCTATTGTTTATTGCGATAAAGTTCTAGAAATAAAAAATTTAGATACTTATGCACTAAAAAATAAAATATATGCATTAGAAAGCTTAGAGCAATATGAGAATGTTTTAAAACTATGTAAGCAAATTCTTTCTAAAAATCCTAATGATACGTGGACTCTAAACAGTATGGGTTTATCTTTAAATGAATTAAATCGACATCAAGAAGCCCTCGAATACTATGACCAATCTCTTAGAATAGTCCCAAATGATGTAACTGCTTTGATGAATAAGGCCATCTCACTTAGTCATTTAGGAAACTATAGAGAAGCCCTCGAATACTATGACCAATCTCAAATCATTGATCCAAGTCTAAAAGAAATACCTATTGCTAAATCGCAATTATTTAAAAAATTAGGCATGGATGATGATGCATTTTTGGCTGCTCAAGGTGTACTTAACAAAGAAATAGAAAAGATCAAACTTGATGCTAAAGAAAACAAATGTTCTGTTTTTCATCAATTTTGTGAAGATGAATTTAAAATGTATGATTCAAGATAAAACATAATCTGATTTTATGTGATTTTCTTTAATTTTATCTAATCTTCATTGTATGAATCATTTTGCAAAGATCTATAACCTAACATTATAGTTATTCAAAATATGTCTAAAAACAATGAATGGTGGAATGACTTTAAAGAACTTGAACAAGACATTGAATCTAATTCTTAATTTTAACTTGATCCAATTTTAACGATAATAAATAATTTCTACATCTAAATAATTTTATACATAGAATATGTAACCCTTTTTGATGTTTACTGGAATTGTAGAAGGAATTGGTAAAATAGAAAAGATTTCTAACAATACAAAAAATCGAAGTGCTATTCAAATGACTGTTAATCTTGGAAAACATGCTAAGGGATTAAAAATTGGACAAAGTGTTGCACTTAATGGAGTTTGCCTTACTGCAACAAAATTATCTAAATCTAGCTGTCTTTTTGAAATGATTGAAGAAACTACAAAGAAAACAGATCTTGGAAATCTTAGTGTTGGTGGAATTGTAAATATCGAACGAAGTTTAAAAGCAGGTGATAGACTGGAAGGTCATTTTGTTTTGGGTCATGTTGATGGAGTAGGAACCATTAAAAAAATTCTGAAAAAACCTAAGGAAGTATCAGTTTGGTTTGAAGTTCCCAAAAAACTATCAAAGTATGTGGTGAAAAAAGGCTCTATTGCTGTAGATGGAATCAGCCTAACTGTTGTTGATATAAAAAATACTCTTGCATCAGTTTCATTAATTCCTCATACTATTGAAGTTACAAATTTTCAAATGAAAAAAGTTGGAGATAAAGTTAATATTGAAACTGACATTCTTGGCAAATACATTCTAAAATAATCTTGATTAATTACCATTTTAGTGGTAATTACCAGTTTTTTAGTAAACTTTATAATCCGTTTTCTTCGGATTTTTATACATGTCGCTTGAAACTGCATTACAATCTCTACAGCGTGGGGAATTTGTATTATTGTTTGATTCGGCTGGTCGTGAAAATGAGATTGATATGGTTGTAGCTGCTGAATTTGTTACTCCTGAACATGTAGCACGTATGCGTCAACATGCTGGGGGATTACTATGTGTTGCAATAGATAATAATTTTGCAACATCTCTAGAATTAAGATATATGCATGAAATTCTTTCTGACTCTTCAATTTCAAATAAGGAGATGATTATGGGTTTGGCTCCATATGGTGATCATCCAACTTTTTCATTATCTGTAAATCATTATCAAACTTATACTGGAATAACTGATAAAGACAGATCATTGACAATTAGAGAAATGGCAAATATCTTTAACATTGAAAATAAACAGAAAAAATTTGCATCATCTTTTAAAACTCCTGGACATGTTCCTTTATTGATAGCTTCAAAAGGATTATTAGCTACACGTCAAGGACATACTGAAATGTCTGTTTATTTAGCTCAACTTGCGGGGTTAATTCCTGTAACTGCAATTTGTGAAATGATGGATGCGGAAACGTATGCTGCTTTATCTGTGGACAAAGCAGAAAAATTTGCAAAACAAAATGGAATTCCATTAATTGATGGAAAAGAACTTTTAGAATACGCCAAGGTGCATTAGTTTTGAATATTGCTATAGTGGTCTCGGAATTCAATGACGAAGTGACATCTAGGATGCTTTCTGTAGCTGAAGAAAAAGCCCATTTAATGAAATTAAAAATAATCTATACATGCAAGATTCCAGGAGCATATGATATGCCTATTATTGTAGATGCATTATTGAAGAAAAAAAATGTTGATGGTGTGGTTACTTTGGGTGCAATAATTAAAGGACAAACAAAACATGACGAAGTAATTTCCCATTCTGCAGCAAAATCTCTAACTGATTTATCGATAAAACACCAAAAACCTGTTTCTTTAGGAGTATCTGGTCCAGGAATGCAAGAAAGACATGCCTATGCTAGAATTAGACCTGTTGCAGAACGTGCAGTTGAGGCTGTTGTAAAAATTTCTAAAGAATTGACGAGGATTCAAAAATGATTCAGCTTAGTATTTTAAAAATTAGTGAATATGGTCCTTGGACATTAACATTAGGAAGTGATAGGGAACATGAACTACAAATGCTTCAAGCATCACTTTACAAAGAAATACAGAATTTATTTTCTGAAAAAAACTGTTTAGTTTTTCTTAATAGAGCAGATGAATTTTTTGTTGTTACAAATGAACTTGAATTAGAGGATCATATTCAAATTCAAAAAACACTGGAAAAATTATTTGATATACGTTTAACTATTTCAATTGGTTATGGGGAATCTCCATTTGAAGCAAATTTAAAAGCATATGAAGGAAAAAAAAATGAAATCATACTAAACAAAGAACATAATATTTTTGGTTTTATTAATGGTAAATCAAACTCTGATGTTTCAATTATGCATTTAGATGTAGATGATCTTACTTCGAAAAGACAAACTAATTCTCCTTATGAGATTTCATCAATGATTTTTGAAATATATTCAAAAATGTCAAGATTTTTTCTGAAAAAAAATTCTCTTACATTTTTTATGGGTGGAGATAATTTTATGGTAATTGCAAGCAATGATGCAAAAAATTCTGTACAAAATTTTATTGATATGATCAAAAATGATGATAAAATTTCTTTGAATTGTGGAATTGGTAATGGGCATACTGCAAGAGAAGCTGTAAAACTAGCAACAAAATCCCTTGATACTATACGAGAAATTCGAGATTCAGGTAAAGAAAAACCTGAAATTTATGAATTATCATGTTGATTAAAAATATCAGTGTATTATTAGGTCCAGAATTAGATTTTGTTTCAAATACTGATATTAAAATCCAAAATAAAATATTTAAACAAATTCATCCAAATATCAAATCAAATGTTAAAGATGAATCTGTAGATTGTGAGGGTCTTTTATTGATTCCTGGATTCATTAATGCCCATACACACATAGGAGATTCAATTGGAAAGGATGTCACATTAAATAGTTCTGTCAATAAAAAAATTCATCCTGTTTTTGGAGTCAAATCCAAAATTCTAAAAAACACCTTTGAACCAAATCTGGCTAATTTTATGAAAAATACATGTTATTCAATGATCCAAAAGGGAATCACTACATTTGTTGATTTTAGAGAAGGTGGATTAGACGGTGTAACTTTACTCAAAAAAGTATTATCTGATGTTCCTTTACGCTGCATTATTTTAGGTAGGATAGAATTTTATCAAGGAACTAATGAAATTAAAAAAAACTTACCTTTTCCTAAAGAAAAAGTCAAAGATCTAACTACCCTCCTCAAAGAATGTCATGGACTTGGTATTAGTGGTGCAAATGAGAATAGTACTTCTGTGTTAAATTATTATTCAAAAACAACCCAGCTCAGAGCTATCCATTCCTCTGAAACAAAGCAAAGCATCTCAGTATCAAAGAAAATCACTGGAATTTCTGAAACACAACGTGCTCTATCTCTAAAACCTGATTTCTTGGTTCACATGACTCATGCTTCAAAAGATGATCTTTCTACTGTAGCACAAAAAACTAAAGGAATTGTGATCTGTCCTAGAGCTAATGCTTCTTTAGCTGAGGGAATTCCAGATATTGAATTGATGCAAAAAACAGGATGTACTATAGCTTTAGGCACGGATAATGTAATGATCAACTCTCCTGATATGTTTAGAGAAATGGATTTTCTTTGGAAAGTGACTATGGGTATTCATAAAAAAAGAATCAACCCCAAAGAAATTCTTAAAATGGCTACAGTAAACGGAGGAAAAATTTTAAAAAAAGATATTGGAGTGATAAAAACTGGAAAAATTGCTGATTGTATTTTTCTTGATAAACATGCATTAGATTTAGAACCTATGCATAACCCATATGCATCAATTGTCCATAGAGCATCAGAGTCTGCAATTAAAGCAGTAATGATTGGAGGAAAAATTATACATGGAAAAATCTAAACCTTATGTGATCTTAAGTGCGGCCATATCCATTGATGGAAAAATTGCTACTAAAACAGGTGACTCTAGTCTATCTTCAAAACAAGACAGTATAAGACTACATAAACTAAGATCTAAGGTTGATGCAATTCTTGTTGGAAAAAATACTGTATTACAAGATGATCCCTTGTTAACTGTACGACACATTAAAGGAAAAAACCCTACACGAATAATTTTAGATTCTAAAGGTACTTTATTTACAAAATCAAAAATCCTTCAAACAAGTAGTGATATTTCAACAATCATAGCTGTATCAAAAATAATTAGTAAATCAAATCTTGACAAATTAAATAAATTTCCTGTAGATGTAATTACTGCTGGACAAAATTCTATAAATATCAAATTATTATTAAAAAAACTTTTAGACAAAAAAATTGAAACAATTCTTGTTGAGGGTGGTGGAACCATTAACTGGGAATTTATTAAACAGAATCTTTTTGATGAATTGATTATTACCTTATCTCCATTTCTAATTGGAGGCGATGATGCTATATCATTTGTTAGAGGACAAGGATTTCAAAAAATTTCTAATTCTCCTAATCTATGTCTTAAATCTATTAAAAAGCTCAATAATCATCTTGTTTTGCGTTATGTTAAAGTGTAAGTTATAAGACAATAATATTTTTGTTGATTACTAATTCCATACGTATTTTGCATAGCAATAAGACTCGAAGAAATTAAGAGTATCACTGAAAATCCCTACGATATGTTATTTCATTCCATAAACAATCAAGCATCAAAGAGACTGTATGTTTCAGTGTTAAAGAAATTGGTTTGTGAATACCTGAAAACAATTCTAAAAGGAGACCTTGGCCTTGTTGAGAATTCAAAACCCATTAAAAAATACGGCGTTCAAAGAAAATATTCTGATGTTGACTTCGAGGTACGAGTAAACGAGTTGGTAAAAAAGTCAAAATCTATCCTGAATGGGCTGAATCCGTCATGATCGCTCTAGCCAAGAAGCTAATAGAGCGTACAAGATTACCCTCTCTGATTCTCAACATATTCAATTTACAACAATTCAAAATACCACCAAAAAACTCTTCAAAATTAACAATATTCCCATGTTTTGGACACGAGTTTAGTATGTTATCAAATGAGCATGACATTAAGGACAAATCTATAGGCTATACTAGAGATGAGATTCAAAGAATCTTGAAATATTGCAAGTCAATGGATGTGGTGATAGTCTATCTTGGTGCAAGTTCAGGGATATGATCTGGTGCTTTTCCGCTAAAATCGGGTCATGATTGACCAATTTTTATATTAAATTATTTTTCTGTCTTTTATCTATGTCTGATTTATTAATCCCATCTAAAATTAAGAAATAATTTTGCACAGTATTATGCAAATTGATAATTCAAATTTTAATAGTAGATTTCAATTAAGATATTGTTGAATTTTGATAAACTGAATGCAGATGTAATGAGCATAGATTCTACAATTCGTTATGCTGCTGTTCAAAACAAAGATGGGGAGAAAATTTGTGGAGGTTTTAGGGACAATATTGACCCAATCCTTAGTGAGGAAGAACTTAGGATGATGCATTACTATGCAAGTCAAAGATGGGAGACCAGAAAAAATATTCAACACAAGCTAGGCAATACCAAATATGCAATGGCAGAATATGATAAATTAAAACGAATTTCATTTCCAATAAATGAAAAATATTTGTTAATGCTTGCGACTGAAATTAACACCGATCATACTAAAGTCATATACAAAGTTCTTGAATTGATACATAATCATATCTAAGATAATGAAAAATTAGAACAAGCTAATTAGACTCATCTAATTTTCAATTTGTTTTAATATTGTAAAATTTTCAACATATTCATGAAAGTAGAGTCATGCAAAAAATGTGGAGACACATTAAAAGTTGCACGTACATGTCTTACATGTCAGCAACCAAATCAATTTGAGTGTTCACACTGTGACATTACTCTTGTAGAGCAATATCATACACAGTGTAACATCTAAAACCATTTTTCATTATTTGGGTCGATTTCATCTAAAGCTTGTATGATATTTTGATAATCTCTAATAGGATCATGAAAAAATTATTTTAATAAAATTTGTATCAGATCTTAAGACGAAAAATGATAAATTATTTGGTGACAGTTCTAATACAATTAAAATTTTGCAGATTTAGTATTTAGATCTCACTGATCATTACTACGTTTGTCTTATAGATCAAGAATTCAAATTCAAACTATTGAATCAAACATCTTGGAAGTGTTACAGATGTTATCTAAGTTTCAAGGAACAAAATATCAACAATTTGCATGAATCAATACCAGATCATCCCGTACGACAAATTGAGTAAGTTTGACTAGATTAATTGAATGGATGGTTTGTTTTTGGGCATTCTAATCTACAAAATTCTAATGGGTTTGTTGATTTAGTGCAGTTCTCATTATTTTAAGAATCAACACAATCTAAATAATTGCTGAAAATTATAATTAAAATTTGGGACAATATTGGCCCGAAATGTGTACGTTATTATACTTAATTTAAAATAAACTTACAAGAAATTGGCAGTAAAAAAGAAAACTATAACAAAAAAGGCTGCACCTAAAAAGAAGGCTGCACCTAAAAAGAAGGCTACAAAAACAAAAAAGCCCGCGTTTGGTGGATATGCAATCAATTTTGCAGGTCGTAAAGAAACTGTAGAACAAGTGTTTGGAAAAAAACCAATTGCACCAAGTGAGATGACCAAAAAAATCTGGGCATTTGTAAAATCAAACAGTCTCTCTAACCGTTAAACCAACTAGCTAACGATAAATCGTTAACTATTTTCTATCTTTTCACTATATTTTCTGTAATGAATAAGATATAGATATTGGATTTTTTCTAAAATTATCATGTCAACTGCATCATTGAGACGTGATCATGAGTTAATAGAGAAAGTCATCAAAGCAATGGAATCTACTATTCAGTTATTAAATGACGGTAAACAAATTCCTGAATCCATATTACTTCCAGTAATTGATTTTTCAAAAAACTTTACAGATGTTTGTCATCACAGTAAAGAAGAGAAATCATTATTTCCTGCATTAGAACAAGCTGGATTACCTAGTAATATGGGGCCTATTGCAATGATGCTACTTGATCATCAACGTTCAAGAGAGATTGGGACTGAAATGGAAGAATCTGCAAAAGAATATCTTTCATCAGGAGATTCTACAAAATTGATTAGTGATATGCAACAATACGTTGAACATATTACCGAACATCTCTGGAAAGAAAATAATAAATTATTCATGATGGCAGAAGCACGACTTCAATATGTTTCAACAAAAGTCGATAAGGAACTTAATGAAATAGAAAAATCAAAACTTAAAGATCTGGGAAAATCCAGAGAACATTATGAACAATTAGCTGAACATCTTACAAGAGATGTATCTCAACAAGGAAGTTAGATTTGCCTTCTAGCCTATTTGGTCAAGTTGTGAGAGTTAGAAAATTTACTAATGGTGATATTGAAATAGATTTCTATCATGAGGATGAAATAACTGAATACCGATACTCTTCACATCCTGATAGACTAGGTAATTTCCCTAAGGAATTAGCCAAAACTTTGGCCTCTACTTTGACCACCAATATTTGCATTGAGATTTACTTTGATGAGGATTATAATCCTACACATATTGAGCTAGAAGAATGTGGTGATATGGAAGATGATGAAGACGATCTTGTTATAGATAATTCGTGAAATTCAAATATATTTTAAACATACACTAAATGAGCTTTTATTCTCTGATATCCTTGAATATTTTACGTATGATAAAATCTGACAGATTTACAAATTCTTGTAAAAACCTATTCTACGTAGTGATGATGCACAAGATTATCATAAAATCTAACTGATTTTATGTTAACAAATTCTAACATTCCATATCTTGATAATTCCCTTCCAAACCCACTATGTTTTATCCCTCCAAATGGAATTCTAGGATCCGAAACTACTACATTATTGACACTGACAATTCCTGAATCAATTCGTCTAGACATTTTTTCTGCCTTTGCAAGATCTTTTGTCCAAATAGTTGCACCCAAACCAAATTCAACATCATTAGCCAATCTAATTGCCTCACTTTCATCTTCTACTATTGTTATTGGCGCTACTGGTCCAAATGTTTCTTCAGTAGCAATTCTCATATTTGATTTAACATTTGTAAGAATTGTAGGTTTATAGAAGAATCCTTTTCCTTCCATCTCAGAACCTCCTAAAAGAATTTCAGCACCTTTTGCCTTAGCATCTTCTACAATTCCTGAAATTGTATCTAGGCCATCTTTACTTGAAAGTGGCCCGATGTCTGTTTCCATAGATGTAGGATCTCCTATTTTGAGTTGTGATGCTTTTTTGATAAATAATTCAATGAAATCTTTTGCGATATTTTTCCCAACAAAGAATCTTTTTGAGGCTACACAACTTTGACCACAATTAATGAATCTGCCCTTTACTGCTCCTTCTGCTGCCTTTTCTATAATTGCATCATCTAACACTATGAAAGGATCACTTCCACCTAATTCTAATACACATTTTTTCAAGTTAACTGCAGCTCTTTCACCCACTTTTGCACCTGCATTTGTACTTCCAGTAAATGTCACTGCATTTACATCTGAATCAATTAGATGATTTGCAGAATCTACACTTCCTACCACTGTTTGAAAAATCCCATCTGGCATACCTGACTCTGTAAATGCTTTTTCAATTTCAATTCCAGATTGCATGGTTACTCTAGATGGTTTCATTACAATTACATTTCCTGCCATTAAACATGGAGCTGCAAATCTTAATGCTTGCCAATAAGGAAAATTCCAAGGCATGATAGAACCAATTACTCCTAGCGGTTCAAAAGTTAGAAAACTTTTTCTTGCATCTGTATTTAGTACTTCATCAGAAAGAAAACTATCTCCATGATCTGCATAAAATTCTAGTGCCCAAGCACATTTTTCAACTTCTCCAATTGATTCTTTAATTGTTTTACCCATTTCATCTGTTGCAACTCTTGCAAGATTTACTTTGTTCTTTTTTAGATATTCTATTAAATTGTAAACATAACTTCTACGTTTTTCATAATCTTTTCTCCATTCAGGAAATGCCCTTTTTGCTTTTCGTACTAATTCAAACACCTGATTTCTATCCATTGCTGAATACGTTGTAATGTCTTCTCCAGTTGTTGGATTTACCGTAGTAATTTGGCTCAAGGCTTTTTCCAACTTTTTCTCCTATTTAATTTAGTAACTTATTTTCCAAAATTGTTAGTAAAATTTAAGCATCTTTACATATGAATTCGTCATATTTTGTACAAATTTATCATATGATTTCATATTTGAAATTGTCATTTAGGACTACAAAGACATTATTATAATCTATAATTTGAACACTTCAAATCTTGATTAGATAATTTGTATGTGCTTCAATATTTTTCATTTTTTAGTTTTATTTCTAAATCTATTCAAAAGATTTGTTGCATATCTTTTTTGATTTCATCAACTTTTTTTGAATATGCTTTTTTAGATTTATCATTCTTTTTTAGATTTAGAACATTTCCACATGATGGACATTTGAACATTCCTTCTAGGGCATCTTCAAATGTAACTCTTGGACAATCTTCATTGCCACAATGATAAAAATCAGAAGCATTTTCGTAATCTAATCTTTGTTGTAATCTTTCTGTAATTTTCTTTTTTTGATTTTCAATAAAATGCTCTACTTCTTCTCTTCTAGTTCTCCATCTATAGACAAACCATCCCTTTCTCTCATCTTTTACTCTAATTCCAGTAATGAGAGATTTACCAAACAAATCATACAATACCTTTCTTACCATGTTGATTCTAAGACCTGTAGAACTTGCAATTTCTTCATCAGTTGCGTCTTCAGCTTTTAACAGCGATCTTGCTACTTTGAGGTATTCATCTCCTCCAATCATTGAAGCAATTCTTACAAAAGGATCTTCGTATTTATCTACCAACTCTAATTTCTCGTAATTTTCTACTATTAATCCCTTGTTTCTTTTACTTGTACGTTTTTACCATTTTTTGTGGGTATGATCTTCCTTTTTGCATCTGAAAATATCCTTTCAAATTGTTTACCTTTTTGAATACGATCTAATAATATTGCTAATGCACTAATCTCTGAATGAGGTTGACTTCCAACTCCTACATTAAAATCTACTAACTCATAAATTTCTCTTGGAACTTTCTCAGCTCCTACTACCACTAGTAGATCTTTTTCTTTTTGAAGTTTTTCTTGTATGTCATTAATGTTTTCACCATACATTGTAAGATGAACTATTGTAAAATTCTCTTCTTTTTTCTTTTTCACAATAGATTTCCATTTATCAATAAATTCAAGTTTAAATTCTCCTCCCCAAGTTCCATTGATTTTTTCTAAAGTGTCTTTAATTTCAGGATTAACTTCAGTCATAAAGATTTTTTCTGCTCCAAATGCTCTTGAAACTAGTGCTACATGTGTTGTAACTCTGTCATCTCTTACAAGACGCTGTCCTATTCTTACTACCTCAATTACCAATCTTTTTTATCTCCACTCAAATAATTTTTCTTTAATTTTGATAAATCATGATTTTCAATAATATTTTTAATTAATTCTTTAAATTGATTTAGATTTTTTTCTGTTTTTGCAGATACTGAAATCCATTTTTTATTTTCAGTTAAATTAAGTATATTGATCTTCTCTTCAATTTCCTCATCTTCTACTAAATCTGATTTATTTAATGCATATACTATTTTGTCTTTTTCAACTCCTAATTCATTCAATGTTCTCATACAACTGGTAAATTTTTTCCTCAATTCTAATAATGAATCGTTAATATCAATTACGACAACAATGATATCTGTATGCTTTAATTCTTCTAGTGTTGATTTGAATGCATCAATCATATATGCAGGTAGTTTACTTATGAAACCAACTGTATCTGAAATTAAGAATGGTTCTTGATTGATTGTTACTCTTCGTGTGGTTGTAGAAAGAGTTGTAAACAGATCCTTGCTTTGAGCTCTCGTTTCTCCTGTCATCTTATTAAATAATGTTGTTTTTCCTGCTGATGTATATCCTGCTAGTGAAATTGTTTTAAACCCCATTCTTTTTCTTCCTTGCCTATGAAGCTCTCTTTGTTTTCCTGCTTTTTCAAGCTTAGATCTTATTGTTTGCATTCTATGTTTGATATCATTATAGTAAACATCCACCTCAAATTTTCCTATTCCCATAAATCCTGGTTGTTCCCCCATACTTGAAAGACGAACTTTTTCTTTTGCTCTAGCCATCTCATATCTTAATTGTGCTAATTTTACTTGTAATTTTGATTCTGCACTTGATGCTCTACTCTCAAAAATTTCAAGGATCAATGCTTCTCTGTCTAAAATCTCTCTATGTAAAATAGATGCAAGCCCATAATTCTGACTAGGTTTTAAAATTTCATCAAATACTATTACGTCAGGTTTGAGTTTTTCTGATATTTCTTCTAATCTTTCTAATATCCCACCACTAATTCCATATTTTGGTTTCTTTAGAAATTTTTGAGTAATTATATGAACTACATTATATCCCGCAGCATCACATAGTGCTTTGGCTTCATTAATCGCATCCTCTTTATCATATGTAATCAAAATTGCTGAATTCACTTTAATTCAATTTTTTAAACATAATTCAGGTTAAAGATTCTACCTGTTTTGAAAAATTATGCAGATTTTTTTAATGTTTTTTCTATATTCATATTTAATACAATTTCAGCTATATCGCTAGCATATTCTGAAACTCTCCTAATATTTTCAGTCATTCTTCTAATCCTGTAAATTTCTTCGTCGTCTTTTAATAATCTTGAAGCATCTCTGATTTTTTTTTCAAATTTTATAATCTCATTTGTTTTTTTGATAGTTTTTTCTGCTTGTGTATAATCTTCCTTGAATAAGGCCAAACATGAATCATCTAACATAGATAAACAAAATTCATTCATTTCTTGGAGTTTTTGTAAAACCTCTTTTTTGATCGATTTTTTGAATTCAAGAAGATCTTTTGCAATTAACGCTGCATGATCTCCTGTTCTTTCAATATTTTTTACAATTAATCTATATCCGAGGCAATTTCTAGCATTTCTAAAACCCATTTCTTTTAACATGTGCTCATTTTGTATTGCTATTTTTAGTTGGCGAATAATATAAAATCCAAATCTATCTACTTCATCATCTGTATTGATTACCTCTTGAGCCAGATCTAAATTATTCTCTTTAACTGCCAAAATTGCATCACTAGACATCGATTTAGCTAGGTGAATCATTCTTTTGAATGCTCCATCTACTGATAATTCTAATAAATTAACAAGAACTTGTACCGTGATACCTCCACTAGAATCTGAAATAATTTCAGAACCCATTAACATTCGTTTAACGGCTTCTTTTACAGTATTTCTTTGGATAGGACTTAATCTGTAATTTTTTGGTTTGACGTTGATTGTCTTGAAACCCAAAAAATACAATGAAATTAACTTTCTAACAATAACAGATGCTTCCTCTTTCTCATCAATTTCTATTACGGCATCTTCTTTTTTTGGAATACGAGATTCAAATTTTGGTGGATAAAGTTCTAATGTTGATGATCCTTTTCGAACCATTCTTATCTGATCTCCTTGTTTTAAGCCTAATTCCATAATCCATTGTTTTGGTAATGAAACTATGTATGATGATTTACCTGTAAATTGAATTTTTCTAGTTTCCTCTCTTTCTTCCATAATCTAAAGAGAAAAAACCTGTCTATATAGTTTCAGACTTGTAATATAGTCTATCATTGAACTAATATTTAGAAAAAATTGTATTGTGTGTGTGGAACATATTACAAAACTGCAACATTCTATTGATGCACTATTTGGAAGTGGCGTGTCAAAATATTTACCAAAAGATATTGAAATGATCTTTTCACGAAAAACTGGAAGAATAAAAACTGTTTTTCATAAAGAAAAATTATTGTGTACTTTAAGAATTGATGGAGGTTTAGCAATTAGTCCCTATTTTGCTCAAATTTTATTGAAAAGTAAACCCTTTCGTGAAAATTGTGTTGAGGTAAATGAAGATGCTGCCCCCTTTGTTAAAGAAGGAAGATCAGTTTTTTCTAAACATGTTGTATGGTGTGGAAAAAAAGTACGTATTTCTGCTGATACTCCTGTATTATTTAAAAACCAAGTAATTGCAGTTGGTAAAGCTGTTTTATCATATAATATGATTCTAAATTCTGATAGAGGTGTAGCGGTTAAGATCAGAGATAGTTTAAAAAGTCGTAAGGAGGAAAAAGTGTCATGATGCGTGGAGGTAATCGTGAAATGCGAAGAATGATGGATAAAATGGGTCTTGATATGAACGAAATCCCAAATGTTCATGAGGTTATAATTAAAACTGATAAAAAAGAAATCATTATTGCTAAACCTTCTGTAACTGAAATGAAAGCAAAAGATAATTCTATTTTTACCGTAACTGCAGATAGTTATGAGGAACGAGAATTGGAAGTTCCAATCTTTTCAGATGAGGACATTCAACTTGTTAGTCAACAAGCTAATGTTGATGAAGAAAAAGCTAGAAATGCTTTAGAAGAATCTGAAGGGGATCTTGCAAGGGCTATTTTGCTTTTAACCACTGGATAACACCCTTCTCATTTTGTGCCTAAAAACCTGTCAAAAATGAATGATTTAAGTAATGGAATTATTGAATTAAGTATAATGAGTAGTATGGCTGAATCTAAAGTTACTGGTATAATCCAGTCTTTAAATTCTCTAGAAGATGATTTAGATTCTCTAAATATCAAAGTAGATGATATGAAAAAACAACTAAATGTGAAGGCACTAACGGAAATTGACACTTTATTAGAAAAAACACGAGAAATGGCCACAAAAGAGGCTGAAATTATGATTAATGCATCTAAAGAGAAAGCTGCTGCAGAATCTGTAAAAATTGCTCAAGAAGGAGAGGCTATTCTATCTAAAATCCAATCTAACGTTGATGCTAATTTTGATGAAGCTGTAAATCATGTCGTGTCAACTGTTTTGAAGGCATAATCCTAAATTGTATACTGAATTTTGTAAAATATCGATCCCTTGCTGAATGCTCGTATTGGAATTGCAACTGCATATGGTAAACCATACTATAGGTTTTCAACCCATCTTAAGACCCTCAACCTATCTTTTGATTCTATCCTACCTGAAGATATCACGCATTATTCTGGACATCTAATTCTTACTACCAAAAAAGAGTCTCCTAAAAAATGTGAAAAACCATTACTTGATGAAGATATATTCGAACATCATCCTACTGTAATTAGAGGTATGATGATGCAAAAACTTGATCTAGATTTTGAAGAAGAAGTATTAGTCTTAGGAGTTGATCCTGGGCAAAGGATTGGATTGTCCATATTTTATTATGATGCGGAAATTGAAAGCTCATTTTACTCTTCAGTTGAAAAATTAGTCCTTCATGTTATCCGAGTTTTAGGTAATCTACGTGCAAAAAGAAAAATTATAAAAATTGGAAATGGAAATATGAAAATTGCACGGCAAATTGTGACGATGCTTAATCTGAAATTCTGTTCTTCTTTTGAATTAGAATTTATTGATGAACAAAAAACTAGCCTAAAAATTAAAAATTTTAATCAAAGAGGAAAACGTGATATGCTCTCTGCCAAATATATCTTACAACGAGATGGATATCGACATTCCATTTTACCATTATCAATCACAGGTTAAAAAAATTAGAATTTCTTATTGTGAAATTTTTCGTTTTTGAATAGTTTGTATTCATGAATTGTCTTTACAAACATGATGTTGAAAGTATGAAAACATTGTAAATTTTTCTTTGATTTTTTTAAAAAATATAATTTTTAGTCAAACAACTATATTGATACTTGTTAATATTTCAAAAAAACACTCTATTAGAATAATATATACATATTTATTGAAGATTTCTTCGTTTTCTTTGAAACTAATAACTTTAATCGCAATATAACTTGAAATAATTTTATTTATTTTAATATTTATTGAAATTTTTATCGATCCATCCTTATATAGTTGGGAATTCTTTAATAAAACACCAAGATGACTTGTAAAGGAATTTGTGTAAGATATAAGGCTCAAAAGCCTGTTGGAACTGGAAGATATGCTTCTGGACAACGTCGATGTCAAATTTGTGAAATATTCATCAAATGGGAAGGTCTTTGGTGTCCATGTTGTGGATATAGATTGAGAACAAAGCCACGTAATCTAAAATACAAGGCTAAATTACGTGCTAGAGTTGAAGCCGATTCTATTGAGGCTAAGGCAATTGCAGATGTGCAGCCGGAAGTTGAAGAAATAGCAGTAAAAGCTAAAACAACAAAAGCTAAAACAACAAAAGCTAAAACAACAAAAGCTAAAACAACAAAAGCTAAAACAACAAAATCCAAGGAAAAAACCCCATGTAGGTATTGTGAAAAATTGTTTGTTTATCCTGACAAACATGAAAAGAATTGCAAGAAAAATCCAAACATTGAAGTTGAAACCTCTCAAAATAGTGAATCAATAGCAATAAAAGCATAAGATTTGTCACTAGCATATTGAACTCTCCAAATGGATTTTTCCAGAAAGTGGTAAATTTGGAGAGTCGTAGTTTTTCTTTACGAATTCAAAAATTTGATAATGGATATTTCATTTCTGTTGCAGAAGGGTCTAATAAAATAGGGCCAATGGTAGTTTCTTTAGCAACTGGACCTACACCTGTCACAACCACCATTATTCCTTCTAGAACTGAATCTCTTTTTCTAAAACTTGTTGCTGAACGAATTAGTACTTTGATAAAAGGAATTGTCTTAGTTTCTTCTGTTGTTCAAAAAGAATTAGATCCTAATACTGCAAAAGCCTTAATGTCTGAAATAATGGAGATGATAGATAATGACTGATTTAAGAAATTATATTTCTCAAATAAAAAAGAATAATGAACTCAAAACTGTAAAAACAAAAGTTTCTACAAAATTTGAAATTGCAGGAATTACTGCAAAACTTGATAGATTAGATGCTGTTTTATTTGAAAATATTAAAGAAAGTAATTTTCGTTTAGTTGCTAACTTAGTTGGAACGAGAAAAAGATTTGCCCAAGCAGTTGGAGGTTCAGAAGATAATATTCACAAAAAAATTATTTCAGCAATTAAAACAAATAAACAGCCAAAAATTATTTCTTCAGGAAAATTCATGGAAAATAAATCAAAAAATCTCTTTTCCATGCCTATTGTAACTCATTTTGAAAAGGAATCTGGTCCATTCATTACATCTTCAATTGCTTATGCTAAGAATCCTGAAACTGGAAAACAAAACTCATCTTTCCATAGATTGATGCCAATTGATAAAACCCATTTTTCCATAAGAATGGTTGAAGGACGACATCTTCATAGATGTTTTATTGATGCAAAAGAACATGGCGAAGATCTAAAAATTGCACTTACAATAGGTGTTCATCCTGCAATATCTATTGCAGGTGCATATCAAGCTGAATGGGGAACAGATGAAATTGGTATAGCTAACTCTCTTTTGAATGGAAAATTAACACTGACAAAACTTCCTTTGACAGGATTAAACGTACCATCAGCTGCCGAAATCGTAATGGAAGGAAAAATCCTTTGTAACAAAACACATCCTGAATGGATGGTTGAAATGCTTCAAACATATGATCATAAAAGATCTCAACCTGTTTTTGAACTTGAAAATCTATATTTTAGAAATAATCCAATTTTTCATGATGTGTTATCTGGTTTTTCAGAACATAGATTATTGATGGGAATGCCCATTGAATCTAAGCTAAATGGAATATTGAAGAAAGATCATCCTCAAATACAACAGGTTTCAATGACTAATGGTGGCTGTAATTGGTTACATGCTGTTGTTCAAATTAAAAAGAAAAATAAATCTGATCCTAAAAAAATAATTGAAAAAACATTTGATTCTCATCGTTCTCTTAAACAGGTAACTATAGTTGATGAAGATATAGATCCCAATAATGCTGAATCCGTAGAATATGCTATGGCTACAAGATTTCAAGCCGATAAAGATCTAATTATTCTTAAAAATGTACGTGGGTCTAGTCTTGATCCTTCTAGTGATCAACAAAAATTAAAAACTGCAAAAATGGGTATTGATGCAACTCGACCTCTTTTAAAACGTATAGAGGGTTTTGAGTTAGCAAAAATTCCTAAAATTGATAAAATTAAGTTAGAAAAATATTTTAATTGACTAAAATCATATGATTAAATTAAATTGGATGAAGTAAGAAATTAATGAGAGATGAAAAATGTCATCAAAAAATTCCCATATCAATGAAATAAGTCCTTCTGAATCTCATGCTGAAGTAATTGTAAGGATGTTTCCTTCTGATGCCAATCCTGCAGGAAATGTATTTGGTGGTGAAATTCTAAAACATATTGATATGGTTGCAGGAATTGTAGCTCAACGTCATTCTCAATCAAACGCAGTTACAGTATCTATGGATAGTGTTAATTTTTTGAAACCTGTTTTTGTTGGAAATGTCCTTAAACTAAATGCTAGAATAAACTATGTTCATAATTCATCGATGGAAATTGAAGTCAAAGCTGAAGCTGAAGATATTGTAACCGGAATCCGAACTATCACTGGAACTGCTTTTGTGACCTTTGTAGCTCTTGACAATGATGGAAAACCAATGCATGTTCCTAAATTAGCTCTTAAAACTGATGAAGATAGAACTAAGTTTGAAGAAGGTAAAATTAGAATGAAAAAACGATTAAGAAATCGTCAAAAATAACAATTCTGATTTTTATGGATCAGTTTAAGAATAATGACAACAGTCTTTAGTTAATGTCTAAACAAGAAAAAACCAACGAGTGGGATTCACTATGGCAAGAATATACAAAATCTCTTGAAAATTGGAAATCCCTCTTTGAACAAATTCAAAATACCAGTAATGACATGCAAGCTAAATTTAATCAAGTTTGGGAAAAAGCTACTGCTGAATCTAGTGCTGAAACAATGAAATTATTTGGTGAAAATTGGCAAAAAGCTATGACTGAAGCGGGAATGAAATCATTCAAAGAATTTAGTGAAAACTGGCAAAAATCACTCAATGATGCCAATACTGCTGCTTTCAAACAAGTTGCTGAAAACTGGCAAAAATCACTAAGTTCATCTGGATTGGAACAAATGCAAGTCTATGGTGATATGATGAAAAAGTTTGCAGAAACTTGGAATTCTATGTGGCCAAAAACACAATAATTTCTTAATTGTGGAACCGATCTTTCTTTTTTTGTACTATTAAATATTAAAAATAATAACTGTAAATGATACACTGATTATTTTTTATTGTATAATTGATTATTTTGACAAACAAATTCTAAACAAAAAAACATTAAAACTTCTTTTGAACAAATTCAATTGAAGATATAGTTCTCAAAAGAATAAAAACTAGATTTATTCATAATTTTTTGATGACTATTTCTCAACATGAATATTTTATTGAATTATCTAGTTTTAACGATTTAGCAAGATTTGCTTGTTCCTTTAGAGAATATCCTAGAAGAGTGTATTCTCAAAAATTTAATAATTCAAGAATTCTTTCAAGCAGTTTAACTCTTTCAAATACTTTGTTGATTTTTTATTCTCAAATGCCAAAACTTGGTAGATATATCTCATATCAGGTTACTGCAGGAAAAGAAATTTGTGATGTTGTGGAATCTACAAAAAATATTTCAAATTATGCTCCTATCATTCACATGGAATCTAGTATTTCTTCTCTAACACAATCCAAAAAAATCTCTGATCAATTTCATCCAATACAAGTAAAAGATTTGGGAAGTTTAGTCCGATTAACATATGATCCAGAATTACCTGATGAACAAAATCTTACTTTGTATGCATTACCATACAAAAATTCTTGGATTGTTGGATATCTTACTTCATTGGAAATGGATGAAATATACTATAATTTCAATTATGTTGAATTAAATTCAGAACCTATGAAATCTTTTATTAAATATCAAGGTAATCGTGGACTAGATCCAGAATTTTCTACTAATTTTGAACATGGGTATTCATATTTACCAATTATTAAAATTAAAAATAATTATTCCATTTTTGGATTTAAAGACTAACATTTTCTATTTTTCACTGTCTAATTATTCATTTCGTAACACAAATGAAATTTTGAATTCATATACAATTTCAAAATATTATGTTTGTTAATCTTTTTTATCTTTAATAGTTAGATATTTTGATTGTGCTTTCAAACTTGTTGCTAGTTCTTTAAAAATTTCATTTACACTGACATCCACTAGATTAATAGTTGCATTTTCTTTGACAATTTGTTTTTCAAATTTTTCCTTAATTGCAAATGATACTGATGACCAATGCAGAATTCCTTTCAATTGTTCTTCAACCGTAACATTGGTAGTAGGAAAATTTGCTGGTGAAAAAACAATTCCATTTGTCCATTGCATTGTAGGTATTGCCCCGCCTGATGATTTTGTATTAAATGCTATTTGTTTTACCCAATCATCAAATCTATATTCAATTACTTCATGAATAATCAATTTTTTCCATGGCTCTACAGAAATCTCCATCGAAAAGTATTGTTTTTTAAACCAATTATAATCTTATTTGAATCTAATCTATGTTGTAATTCTAGACATTTACTCAATAAATTATTTTTTTAAAAATACTACATGTTAAAATCATAGTTATTGTTATTTTTAATGAATTCAATCCCATGATTGATTCTTTATATGAAACCTGTAAAGATATTCAAAATTAGTGATGGGTTAAGATGCTTTTCACGTAATTCTCAATATTATGTAGTTTGAAATTATGTTTGTTCAAAAATTTTATTTCTCGAAAAAATCAATTTATGATTATTGCTCTAATTGAGATCGCTTATTTACAGGAAATACTCATTATTTTTTATTATGGACAAATGGGCTGACTTTTTAATTTCTGAAGTCAGTTATGATTCAGAACATCTGATCTCTGTTGCTATACGTCATCAAGATACTGAAAAAGGAATTACTAAAGGAAAACCCATAGATCGTTTAACAATAGCTTCTGACATTAAAAATGGGTTATTCTACATCACAATTTACAGTGGAAAAAATTCCTGGAAAAAAGGATACAAAATTAACGCTTTTTCAATTGCAGGTACTCCATATTTACGACTTGATAAAAACAAAGTAAAATTAGATAATCTTGGTGACTTACCGGAAGTATCAATCATCAAATCTAATTCTACCCAAGAACTAGAATCAAAACCAGAACCTACAACAGAACCAGAACCTACAACAGAACCAGAACCTACAACAGAACCAGAACCTACAACAGAACCAGAACCTACAACAGAACCAGAAC
>Ga0224513_10000024_pt1 | contig 43957 bp, 71 predicted proteins | sample SF_May12_sed_USG_5_FD_169109 | JGI IMG/M metagenome (GOLD analysis project Ga0224513, IMG submission 169109) | Sediment microbial communities from San Francisco Bay, California, United States - SF_May12_sed_USGS_21 | ecosystem: Environmental > Aquatic > Marine > Sediment | place: USA... | reverse complement strand
CATCAACGCCTGTTGGCTCGTTTGGAGGCAATGATAGGAACGGCGCAGGACAAGCCGCAGCCGGTTCGGGCGGCAATAGCGATCCTGGTGGTTCTGGTCCTGGGGAGTCTGACAATGGCGGGTCTAGCGATCCTGGTGATAGTGGCGGCGGTGGCAACGGTGGCAATGGTTCTGATCCTGGCGGTCCTGGCGGCGGTGGAGGCCGCGGGCAGGAGTGCAGGCCATGACCCTAACGACCAGAACCGAACGTGAGGACGAGCTCATGCGGCTCATGTCGCAGTACGATACCGTGCAAGAGCGGGTGATCTCGCTCTTCACGGCGGTGCGGCGCGGCGACATCACGCCGGCCGAAGGCTATAACGCCCTGTGGCTAATGGGGTTCTTCCCGAGCATTTCGTCATGACTGCTCGTTTGGTCGGCATTGCCCTAGGCGCGATGGTCGGCCTGGCTACGCCCTGCTATGGCGCCGAGCGCGCCAACGCTGAGCTGATCGTGACCCACATCGACCAGGATGGGCGCGAGTACAGCCGGCAAGAGAGGCTGTTCCGGTCGCCGATCGAGTGCGAGATCACCAGGATCGAGGTCATGGTTCAATACTGGCAGGCTGTGCGCTGGGGCTATCGAAGCGGGTTGAAGGCGGTATGCATCCAAAGAACCTGATCTATAGCGGCGCCGTCATGACCCTGTTGCTGGTTTTAGGCTGGATCGTCTCAAGGGTTGGTCTGGTCATCACGTAGGTTCGCACACCGTCCACGCTGAGCACGAAGGCCCATAGGCCGAACGCCACCACACCAAGACACAGGGCGAGCTGAGCATAGCGCAAGGCTCGCTCTGCTGCCTCGTACATCTACCTCAGTAGCCCCCGAACGATCATGATCGAACCGATTGCCCCCAAAACGGATACCGCCATTAGAACCATAGGCTGCGCCTCGATCGGGTTTAGCCCGGCGTGGATGCGATAGACCGCCAACGACAAGAAAACGAACGTCGCTAGAAACTTGAGAAACATCCCACTATGGATCAGCTCAATCGTGCGCCGCTGAATGGCCGCGCTCGCTAGGACGAACAACACAACCGCGCTGCAAATTCCCCAGATGGCTAACGGCACCATGCTCCAGGCGTCACTCAGTTCCATTGCGCTCCCTCTTGGGCGGCGGTGGTCTCAACGCCTCGTCAAGCCGATCGAATGCCTCGGATAGGCGTGTGGTCTGCTTGACCTGCTCTTTCTTGAGCTCCTTGACGGTGCCAATGCCCGTCCATGCCTTGAGCTTTTCCATGATCCATGCTCTCACTTCGCCCCCTGACCGCGCTCGATCAATTCGGTTAGCCTCTCCATCTGCACCGCGTTCGCTTTGAGCACGTCCGTCATGGATCTCAAATCCTCGACCCGGCCCCTGTTCGAATTTTGAAGTGACCACAACGCCCATGCGAGGAGGACGGCCAACACCGTTGGCGCGCTGGCGTCTGTGAGTAGGTCGATTAGAGACTGGATTTCCATCCATCACATGCCCTTAGCTGATCGTCCTGGAATGAATGTACAGGAAGTTATGCGATAATAGCAAATTTCAGCTTTAGGTTGCGGCTAGACGCAAAAGCGGCCCCGCCACGCGCAACGGAGCCGCTTACCGGCATTCTCAGGACGATCAGCCGGCCCTCTACACGTAACACGATTTTGCGCCCTATGGTGTGATCTGGCTCACTTATTGGCCCCGGCACCACCCGGCCCGTTGTTGACCGATTGAAATCCTGGGTGGTCGCTGATCTGCGCTGTCACCGAGAGCGGCACTACGCCTTGTGGCGTCTTGTTCTCCGCGATGACAATGGCATTGAGCGGCCTGGTTGCCTTCGGATCGAAGCCGATGCCGGCGACGCTTTTGCCACCCTCGATCGTGTTGTGATTGAAGCGGAGCGAGCCGAAGTTCTGGCCCTGATCGAGGGAGCACCAAATGCCGGCCCGCTGGTCATTTTTGAGCACGCAGTTGACCACCTCGAGCCTAAGCAGGCGGTTGAAGGTCGCCACGCCGTTGGTGTGGCCCTCGATGTAGCAATTTTTGACACTTGTGCCGACGCCCTCGGCCTGCACGCCATGGAAGCCTGAGCGCCTGAGGTCGCAATGGTCGATGATGCACCGGTGATCGTCGGGATACCAAACGTCCGACTGCTGACCGCCTTGAAGGTGCGCGCTGTAGTCCTCTGGCGTCTCTGTCTTGAGCGATGCCCCCGCATTGTCCCATGACGTGCAGAAGCGCACGTGAGTCGGAGCGCCCTTGCCGGCATAGGGGATGATCCCGCTATGGCCCATTCGCTCGACGATGCACTGTTCAATCAAGGCGCCGTCATAGCCCCGCGTGTGCGGCGCCCAAAAACCGCGAACACCGGAATTACCGCCAGCATCGCCCCAGCCATCATGAATCCAGACGCCGTAAGCGTGGAAGTCCCAAGCCTCCTCGCTGCCACGGATAGCGGCGTGAGGCACCTGATCGGGAGAGCCGCCGATGTCTCCGAGCTGAAGCCGGGTGAGCCACGTTCCCTTGTCCAAAGAGTGCCAGATGTTGCCGATTTTCTTGCCTCGGCTATCCATCCTGAAATTATCGCACCACAGATTGTGCGAACGCTCGAACTCCAACAGGCAGCGCCATCTGCTCAGAAAGCCTTGGCTGTCCACGGCATAGAAGCCGGTTTCCCAGCCCTCGCCCTTGATGGTGACGTTCTCAAGTCCCTTGAGGCGCGTATCGTCCTTGAGCCCGTACATTCCCTTTAGATCGAGGGTTCCGCCCGCTGCAATGGCGTTCATAGCCTGGCGCAGCGCGTCTGTGCTATCCCGCCCCGGAGCACCGCCGAACTGTTCAAGGGTGACGATCGGACCGCGCGGCGATGGCGTCGGCAAAGCCGAGATGTCCAGGCCGTTCTCTCGAACCGCTGGATCAGCCCCTACATCGCCATTAGGTGGCGGTGGCTCCACTGGTGGCTGAGGTGGCTCTGTCGGTGGCTCGACCGGCTCGCCTTCACTGAATTTGACCAACAGCCGGCCATCAGGAAGCGCGTGCGCCGCCATCCAGTCAGTCGTGACAACCGCAACCATGATTATCCCCCCTCTTTATGCCGTCATTGAACAACCATTCCCAAGTGAGCTCATCCTCGATCTCAGGGTTGTTCCACCCCTTGCCGAAAGCTTTCATCAGCCAAGTAAGCATGTCAGAGGCTCCCGATATATGATGGCGGCAAGAGCACGTTTTGGGCGCCACTGCCGCCTGGTCCATTATTGCTCTGGCTGAAGTTCACATAGTTCAGCACGTCATTAGTCACAAGCACTGGGGATGTGGTAGCGTCAACAATCTTATTGTCGGTTTGCTGGATTGGGTCGTTGAAGTCGAAGATCGCACCGTTCCAATCAAAATAAAATATGCCATACTGCATGGAGCGGCCATCTCTTGAGATGTCGTTGTTCTGAATGAACACGCCTGTCTTGTCATCTCCGCTATTGTCTGCATCAAGATTAAGCCCTTCTTGATCGATGAGTTGGAATACATTGTTGCGTATCACGATTTTTCTAAATCGATTGAATGTGGAAATTCCGTCTTGGGCATCTACCATCATGTTCTCTTCGATCAAACAATTCATCGTATCAACCTGCATAGCCGAGTCAAACTGGCCAGTGATTGACTTCTGCGTTGTCATGTAATTGCGTCGAAATGTACCAAGAAACGTCATTGCAGCAGGACTAGACCCATCCCCGAAGTCGAACGTGGCTGGATTGACTTGATTTGACAGCTCGCCCTTGATTCCCGCGGCGCCAACAGCGGTCCCGCAGCGTACGGTTGTGCAAAATTCGACAAAGCTTCCGGGCGTTGTTTGCGGCAGATGGTATGGGATGCCGGTATGTCCGGTATCGAAGACGATGCAGTGCCCAATCACTGAGTCCGTCGATCCATCTTCAGCCATCCAGATCCCGCGCACGGCCGACGTTGCAGCGGCCGTTGTATCGTGGACAAGACACCCAATCACTCGAAGCTTGTCGTGCCCGTTGTTGCCTCTGATCGCAGCATTAGGCCCCTGGGTTCCGGTGCCGACATTATGGACATACGTGTTGATGATCCATGTGTTTTCATCATTTTGTATAGCAATGCCGCCGATATCGTTGTTGCCGACATCGATCTCCAAATCCCGGATCACCAGATTTAGATTGTTGCCGCCAGGCTGGTAACGGATCACCGAGTCGTTTCGATCGGCCGTCGTCGCCGACAAGACTTTGAGCCCGATATTTTGAGCAACGCCGTTCGACCAGCCCCCGCCCTTGATCGTGATGTTGGATTTATCGCCTATCGACAGCACGTCGTTTACGGCGTTGATCCCGAAAATACCCTGGCTCAGATCGAGCACTCCACCGGTGGGTGGGAGGGCATTCATTGCCGCCTGAACCTCGGCGGTATCATCGGCCGTGCCGTTCCCCACCGCGCCTTGATCGGCGATCGGTTCCTGCGTTGGCCCAGTCTCTGCCGGGATCGTGCCGAAGCCCCTGGACGTAGCGTAGGCTTGCACGTCGAACGAGCCGGTGAGCACGGTTGGATCTGCGCCGGTCTGGAGGCCTAGCACAGCCCCAGTATCGCGCAACAGAATGCCGGCTGGCCTGGAAATCCTCATACGCCGACATAGACCCCATCTGAGCGGACCCTGATCAGGCCGCCATTGCCAGCAGTGAGCGTCGGGGCATTCACACCCCCGGTGAACGTCACATCGCCCGCCACGGTCGGCTTGTGGATCTCCACGCCCTCTCCGATACCGCTCAGGCCGCCTACAGCGACCACCACAGCGCCCGCATTGGTGAACTCGACCATTCGGCCGGCATGGTCGGTGTTGTTCAGTGTCGGCGCTGCCCCGGCGATCGTGACCACCTGGAGCGGCCCGTCAAAGGTCAGATCGTCGGCTGCGTTGTTCCTGAAGAAGCCCGCCTGCCAGTTGTATTTCCCACCCCTGACATACAGGCTGTAGATATTTGAGATAGCGGTTGCCTGGCTCAATCCGAAGAACTGCTCATCCTGGTTCGGATCGAACGAGCCATAACCGTTCTGTGCCTCCATCTGCCCGGTGACCGCGACATCGACGCTGGACGCAAATGCCCCCGACGCCACACGGACATCACAGAGCCAGCCATCCTGCCCCGTGATCGTCGCCGCATCCGGCAGCGTCATCTTGACGGTGGTGCCGCTCGGGTTGATCTGAATCAGCCGCCGGCCGCTGGTCGCTTCGCTGAAAGTAAAGTCGGTCGTGAACTGAGCCGGCGCGTCGGGGTATTGCTGCGCGAGATCCCGCCCGTTGTTGTCGCCTAGGATAATGCTCTGGCTCTCTGATGGGATCAGAAACGTTGGCTTGCCAGATCCCCCCAGCACGCGGCCAACGATGTTGCCGCTGGCCGTGTCCTTGAAGTCCAGATCAATCGATTGCGCATTCAGAGCCCCCTCTAGGATGCCGAGGGGATTGATCGAATGGAACCGGAGCGTGACGCCTATTTTGGCTTCGAAGACGCCGAAACCGACGCCTACGTTGGTCCCTAGATTGGCCTCGCCGCCGCCGCCGGTAGGCAGGTTGCCGACATCCACGCGGACGAGCTCTGTGCCGCCGCCGGTGCGCTGGCCTAACAGGGTTACATCGCTTGGCGTTAGATCGTTGTCCAGGTCCAGAACCTGGAAGTTCTCTAGAACCCCCACACCAGCGGTAAGGCGTCCAGCGATGTCGTACTGATTGACGATCTGAGCCCCTGGCGCGATCGGGATCTCCGCGATGCCGGTCTCGGTGTCGAATGTGCCAGCAACAGAACCGGTAAAATTGATCCCGAGCACGTCATCGGAGAGTTGAACGCCGCCGATCGAGACTGACACTTTGGCCGATGTAGCGTATGCGATCACGCCCCGCTGTTTGTCGGTGTAGATTGTTTCAGCCATTACACTGCCGCCGTCTGAAGGACACCCGCATTATCAACCGTCGTGCGATAGCGTGTTCCATCTGGCGAGCGCAGAATGAAACCAGCGCCATCAAGCAACATCTCGATTTCGCCATCTGGCGTTATCCGTGCAACCTCACGGTCTCCGGTCGTGCCTATCGATGTCTTGAATACCAGGCCCGCCCGGCCACCGAACGCCGTTTGGTCCTCTTTTTCGGCAAGGATCGAGGCGTATTCGGTGCGCTGGCCAGGCGTGGAGCTGAATTGCCCGCGATAGACTAAGCCGAATTGCTTCTGAGGTTCGCCGCCGCCAACTGCCGATGTACCTTCGATCGTTACCGCGTCAGTCGCATCATTCTCGACCTTCAATGGAAGGACGACCAAGGCGTTGTCAACCAAACTTGATGGATCGGAAATGGCAAAAACCCGAGCAGAGCTATCAAGCAAGCTTATAGGTGTCGTCACGACGGCGTATCTATTAGAGAACAGATGAACATCTCTTGGCGAAGCTTGAACAATGGCTTGTTGTATGGTGTCAAACGTAGTCGACATCGTGTTCAGAATGCAATTTGACGGAGCCAAAATATCGATGGCTCTAATGTTCGTCTGTGATCCAATAGGAACATTGGCCAACATCTCACACTCGTTGACAGACAGGAAGTCACACGCGCCCTCAATCTGCATATGAGAGTGCGGATCAACCGAAGTTTCTAGGTAAACTCCCTGAAGAATGAAATGCGAAAGGAATGCGTTCCCTGGCTCGACATAGATTTCATTTACAGTGCAAGCTTCAATGTCGCTATTGGTCACAAACAACGAGAAGATTTTTTGGTCTGGTTTAACCCTAATGCCGTAAGTGCAGAAACGAATATTTGAATTGACCACATTGCAGTTGTTCGGCGTGATATTAGCAAGTGCTGGATCACAGAGGAAATAGACACCGATCCCGCAATCCTGGACCGTGCATCGATCGACGATGTTAGTGTGCGTCCAAACCTCCGTTGCGGTCCCGAGTGATAGGAACTGACAACGAACGATGGAGTTGCTGTCGCCGCCATTCCGGCACAACCTAACGCCTGTGGCGGTGTTGCCGTCCGGCGGGACAATCGGCAAATGGACGAACTGAATTCCCGTGATTACCGACGTTCCGAGATTGTCGGCGTCTAGTATGAGCGTATCTGTTTGCGTTCTGAGTTGAGCCCCACCGCCGGTCAGACTGCGAAAAAACCCGCTAAAGATGATCGTGTTGGTGCCGACGTGGTAAGTCAAATCCCCTAACGAGATCTGCGGCTGACCTAGATCAATGCACTGCTGAATCCCTGCATAGTCCACGGAATCCGTTAGAGCAGTAACGAACGGATAGTCGACCTGAATTGCAGCTAGATCGTTATAGCCTCGGTCTAGATCACCGCCAACCAACCATTCATCGACAGTGTGAAGCGTGCCGTCACCAACAGCGCCGCAATCAACCGGTGTGGGGTTTTCAGCCATCGCGTTGTTAAAGTCCGTACTTTGTTTGGAGGTACAGGCGAAGTTGATCTAGCTCTGCTCGTGTCTTTCTGTCTGAATATCCAAACCATTCGAAAACATGGACATTACTTGGCAGCAATGGTGTTGTGTTGGCGCCGCCAAGATAAATTTGATTTATAGGACTAACAATTGTCCCAACATCAGCATCTGTATTCGTATTTCCTAGATCATCCTCAATAACAGCATCAACGTCATTTGAAATAACTCTATCATAGAAATGGAAAACAGTTGTATCTCGCGAGAACGATGTTAAAGCATTGTCTCCAACGCTCGCGGTAGAGCTAACATTAACTTGTCCTGTACGACATAAAGATTGTGCTACCTCTTGAAATCCAGATGTTCGCAGTCTGAAAATCTCACCACTATTCCCAACAACCCTTTCTACAATGAAACTTGTTCCTGCCGTTGTAGATATTGTCACAGCCAAAGGCTGATTGAACACAACATCATCAATGCCGTCAAACAAAACACTGTTGAAACCGCTATCCAAACCACGTACCGGCTTATTTGCAAGAGTTGCTTGCCCTAAATCTCGCCCATTGCCGGACTTGTCCTGCCATGTCGTTACAGTCTGCCCTGCGTCCAGGACGAACGTGTTTGGATCTTGGGCATCGTACCAAAATTCGAGATTTGGTAACTCGTCGGGTTCCTTGGCTACTAAACCGCCACCCAGCAACGGCCCGCCAGCCCGCACAGCCCAAGGATAGCGCCCACCAGGCATCAGCCGGCCCTCACCAGCATCACATCGCTAAACGAGCTGGCTTGCTCGCCATTGGCGTCTGCGATCGCCGCTATGTAGCTCTCTGCCCACTTGGTCTTGTCCTCGGAGCGCCCGTAATAGTCCGCCGTCTGGAGCAGCGTGCCCCAGAGGTAGACGCCGGGATATGTCAGCAGGATCTCGTTGTCGCTGTCCTCCGCTACGAGCGGATCAGGGCGCACATAGGCGATGATCTCAAACGTCGTCGTCGAACTCGGGTCGGACGATGCAAACGGAAAGAACCCGATCTGCGTTCCAACCTTGGTGTAGGCCGCCACCTGGCCGGATGATTGAGCACCATAGATCTCGATGGCATCCTGGTAGCTCAGGAAGTCCAGAGGACCGCCACTCTGGTAGGCATCACCGCTGATGATCGACACAGACTTGATCGCCTGCCCACCAGCAGGGTTGCTCTCCCAGCGCTCGTTAAGCGGCGCCGTGAGCCGCCTCTCGTTCACCTTGGATTTGAGCTTGGTGCCGAAATCAGCCTCGGCGAGCGTCAAGAAGCTGTCGAACCGGGCGAGGAAGTCGGGGTCAGTCGCCCGGTTCAACCAGTTGCCTACATCGGCGCGCAGCTCTGCCTTGGTCGCCAGGGTCACAAGCGCCCGCCTCCGGTTCGGATGTCGCGGAACTCATTCGAGTTCAGCTTTGCCCGGTGGTACTTGGCACGCGCCTTCTTGTCGTAACGGTCCATCCCAATCTCCCGGTCCCATTGCTCCATGAGGAATGTCGGGATTTGGGCAGCCGGCATGATGTGGCGCTGGGTGTTGCCGATCATGGAACCCGGCCGGTATGCGCGCCGCTCTTCCGCAGCTTCGGACCTGAGCGCCTGCTGTAGACGCTCCGGCACCTTTTCAAGGATGGCGAATTTGTTCGCCGCCTCGTCCACGGAAAGATAGAGCTCCCGGCCATCCGGGAGTCTCTCCAGAAACATCAAGCTCATCTCAGTGGCCCACCAGCCGCTGATTAGAGCGTGGTGTCGAGGTCGGCGATGCAGGCGTGGGCGCCCTGATTGTGGACCTTCAGGGTGCCTTCCCACAGCGTCAGGAACTTGCTCGCATCACCCGTCTTGGCCAGAGGCTCGGACATGAACGAGCGGCCAGGCAACGCATCGATCCCGTACATCGAACTATCGAGGATAAACACGATCTGGTTGGAGAGGCCGGTCAAGTCCGCCGGGGTGATGAAGCGGTCGGGCACAACGTCGAGATCGCCAAAGTCGCTGATGTAGCGCGATACAGCGCCGACCGAGCCCACAGGCGCAACCGCCGTCCGGGTAGCCTCCAAAGCAGCAACGTCAGTGCCACCCCCGGCAAAATTCAGCTTGCTGAACTTGGTCTTGGCTTGCGGGTCCATCACCAGCATCGATGGCTCGCCGCCTGCCACGTATGCCTGCTGCATGGCCGTATCGACCAGCTCGATCGTGAACGCGCGAGCAGTGCCCTCGACCAAGGCGTCGGACCCATCGCCCGTTGGCGCCGTACCGGTGGCTCCAATGCTGATGTTGGTCATGAAGGTGACGAGCCCGCTAAGATTGCGAGGGTCGGTGTTCGAACGGATCGAGTTGCACGCGATGATTGTCTCTACGTCGCGCTTGACCTCTTTGCCCTTCTTGATCGTCTGCCGAACGATCTCGCGCTGAGAGCTCGGTGCCGCGTCGACCGAATTAGCCGTGCCCGAGACAATGCCCTCGTCATCTGCGATCTGACAGACATTGACCAAGCGAGTGGGCTGGGTCAGCGCCTCGAAGTCCGTATCATTACCTTCAGCCTGCGGCACGTTTCGCGGCGCGCGCAGGGTGTCCGTCAGCCACTCATGAGCCGCGGCATTGGTCGCCGTGCCCTTCTGGCCATTGGAGTAGATCGGTGTTTGGGTCGGAGAGATGTCTCGGATAACGCCGTCGAGGTCTTCGAAGATCGCCGTCATGACATCGGTGATCAACGTATTCGTAATAGCAGCCATTGCCGCAGCCCTTTCTAGCCGCGGCGGCGTGACCCCACTTTCCTCTCGGCCGAAGCCAGCAAGGCCTCGACTGCGAGATTTTCATGGCCAGCACCGCCTGGATTGTCCCGGAACCGTTTCCAAGCGGCTTCTTCGGCTTTGCGCGGGCGTGCGGATTGTGGCTGGCTGGCCTGAGATCTCACGGTGGGCTGGACCTTGACCACACGCTTCGTGGTGCCGTTCTGCTTGCCCTTCTGGCGAGCGACGGCCTCACGGTAGCGCATGGCATCGCGCCATAGCTCGATTTGCCAGTGCGGCGTCGTGGAGATGCCTTGATTAAACGCCTCTTGCGTCCAATACCCGGCCTTCGAACCCATCGCGTTGATCGCGGCGAGATCTTGTTGCTGCCGTTGCACGTCCTGCCACTCAGGGATGGACGCTAGCAGCTTCTCCGCATTTGCCCGCTTGGCATCGTCTAGCTGGCGTGCCCGTTCTGCGTCAGCCTCCCGCTGTGCCTGCTGCACCACCGCGATCTTGGCGTCATAGTCCGCCTTGCGCGCGATGTACTCGGCAGGATCATCCCGAGCGAGCTCAGGAGCTGGAGGCGTCGGAAGTCCGGTTTCCTTCAACCGTGACAACTCAGCCAGCATGCCGTCCAACGCCGTGCCTTTGGCCTCGAAAGACTGCTTGGCTTGCGCGGCGGCCTCTTCAGCACGCGCGCGCTCAGCTTGCTTCCGATCGTAATCCGCACGCATCAAGGTGCCGGCCCGGATCTCCTCGGCCGTCATCTGCCTAACTGAGCCGTCATCCCACGGGACTTCGTACACAGCCGGGCCAACGGGCTCGGTGTCCTCGCCGTCATCTTCGATGATTAGATCGTCGTCGGAAGCAGTTGCCTCGGTTCCTAGATTGTCCTCGGCCTGGTCATCTTCTGGCTCAAGGGTCTCGGTCTCGACGGCTGGTTCGCCCTCGGCCTCGCTGTTGTCCGGCTCGTCACCGGGCAGCAATGCCATGAGCTGGTCTTCTGCCTGACTGTCGGTGAGAGCTCCCTCACCTGCAAAGGCTGGCCCGTCCCGCGGCGGTATCGCCATGGGATGAGGGGCTGGCGCGGTTTGCGCTGTGCTTTTCCTCGATCGAGCCATAACCAGAGAAATTACTGTTAATACAGTGTGTTGTCAAACATGGCTCACAGGGACGTTGGATCGTGCGCCAAGTTCGTCAGCTTCGACACCAGTTCGTCGGCCGCTTGGTCAAGATAATAGTAGCTCTCACGCAGCTCTGCCTGGTCATCGGTGGTTGTCCGCCAGTTGTTCACGCAATCGGCCTTCACGCGCGCGATGGCCTCCAGAAAGTGCGGATCTTCAACGATTTGCCGCAGCCGGTCCCGGTTGAGCTCTGAATCCCTCATTTGGCGCTCTTCTTTTTTCTAACAGGCCCCGCAACGGTTCGCCCGCCTTGTGGTCCTGGCTTGCTCATCACGTCAATCCGAACGAATTTATCGCCCGGTAGCTTCTTAGTCCGGGTGCGGAGCACCCTGCCGCGGCCTTTGGGTACAGGCATCAGTTCGGCCTCCTCAGTTGGGCCTGGCGGATCTTCTCACCATCCAACGTCGCCTCGATATTTTGCGCCCTGAGCTCAAGCGCCGTCTCGCGATCAAGCTCCTGCTGCCGTAAAGCGCCGTCAATCGCATCCTTGCGCGCCTGAAGCTCAAGCTTAGCCTGATCAATTGCCGCCGTTTGTCCGAGCTGCGCCTGAGCGATCACCAGCTTGGCCTGCGCGTCGATGATCGCCTTACGCTCATCAGATTGTGCGGAGATCTGGGCTTTGCGTAGATCAACCTGCGCTTGTAGCTGAGCCTTAGCCAGATCGGCTTGAGCCTTGGTCTGAGCCTCGGCCTGCGCCGCCTCGATCTGCGCCTGTGCCGGGTCCGGCGTCGGCTCAGGCTGCTCTGGCGGGCTCTTGAAGTACCGGCCTTCGTCCTTGATGTCCTGCAATTCCAGGATGTCGTCGAGGGTGTTGACGTACATCTGGGTATCGCAGATCGCATTATCCTCACCATCGCTGGCGATCGCCTGTTCCTGCACCGACTTGATCATAAGCAGCGAGGTCATCCGGGCCTCTTTCTGACCCGTGCCAATGCCGACCTTGGCTTCCATGTCCATCCCAGCGTCGAATTGGCGGGGATTGATCGGCACCAGCTTGCCGCGTAGCCGAATGATTTCCATGTCGGTCTGGTGGCGGGCGCTGAGCTTGATGATCAGGCGGAAAACCTTGGTGAACCCGGTCTCGGCCAGGTTGCGCGCCACCATCTCATGACCGGACGCACCGAGCGAGAACGTCTCACGTACGCCGAAGTCACTCGACGACTGTAGATGCTCGGGGTCGAGCCCGCGTGCGGCGTCGGAAACCCCGAGGCGCCCAGCCGTCATCTGCTTGAAGAACTCCAGGCCCTTCAGCACGCCATCGACCAGATAGGGGACGCTCAGGTACTCGACCACGCCCGGCCGCTTGGCGTTGACCACGGAGCGCCGGTTGGTGATCGCCGCTGGCCAGTTCTCGATCTGGCTACCCACAGCAACTTGTTTCGGAAAATTCGACTGGCTCAGATTGTCGACCATGCCGCGGATCAGGCAGGTTTCCGTGTCCGCGACATCCTTGGTCTTGGTGTGGAGCGAGCGCCCTACCGCGGTGTTCTCGACCAGGAAAGGTATGAACAACGCGATCTGCACATCATGCGCCATCTCGTCCGATGGCTCCCAAACCGTCGCATGGTCGCCAATCGCCAGGCAATGCCGCCACTCGGCAATCCCATCGCCGTCCTTGTCCACACGCGCCCAGATATCGAGCAACCGATAGGTGTCCATCGCCCGGCCACCATCTCGGTCGTTGTCCGCGTCCTGGTCAAAGCCGGTGCGAGCGCGCTTCTCCTGATCCTGCTGCGAAGTTGCCTCACCCGAACCGCTGCCGCTGCCGCCGTGCGTATCGATAAAGTCGTCGTCCATGCCGAGCGCGATCAGATCGGACCGGGTGCGCCTGGTGTCCTGGAAGATGATGCGGGCGCTGTCGCTGTCGATGGCCCGGCGGTCGAACCGTAGCTCCTCGCCGGGGATATTCTCGATCACGATGCCATTCTTGGGCTTCTTCCACTTCACGGTTAGGTTGGTATAGCTTCGGGTGACCGTCTCGCGGATCTCGGTGCCGTCTTCCAGTTGCACCGGGATTTGCTCTTCTTCCGTCACATCCTCGCGTTCGACGATCTCGGCTGCCGGGTCACTCTCGAATTCCTCGACCTCTTCAGGACCAAGGTTGGTGTAGTTCTCCTGCCAAACCTCTGTTTCCTCTGACCAAACCACCTTCATGCCGGCGACCGCCGCCGAGCCGATGGCCGATCGGCACGTATCATACGTGTTGCGATACCCCGGATTCTTGATCGAATAGATATAGCTGGCGTAATCGGTCTGCTGCTTGGCTAGCTCCTGGTCGTTGTCGCTGCTTGGCAGGAACGCAACCGGCGTGCCCGCGCCCGTGAACAGCTTCATGAGCTGCGTCATGTAGCCGTCGAGCTCGTCTTCGCTCACACGGGACACCACGGACGAGAAACCCGGCTCCGGCTGCGGAACATCGGTCTCGCCGCGCAGATAATTCAGCGCCTCCTCTCGGCTAGAGCTGAGTTCGTCATCATGGAAATCAACGGCATCGTCCACCATGCCGGTGATGATGCCTTGATACTCCTCGTCCGACATAGGCCCCGTGACGGACCGGCGAACATCGCCCGTATCGATTGGCATTAGACCACAGCCCCGCAATAAGGCACCAAATCACCCCCGGCCTCGGCCTCGAACGTGAGCCAGTTCGGGCTCGCCGGCGGCCGATAGTGCGACCAGAACACCCCTAGCGCCGTGCATAGCGCCAGATCGTCGCGATAGTCGGTCTCGACCACTACCGTGGTGTCCATCTCACGGCCCGTAGCGCGCCGCTGAGCGCCTTCGAGCGCCTCGGCTATGTCTGACACTGGAATGTTGCCCTTGGGCTCCAGGCGCACCCTACGGGCCGCTAGCTCGCTCGTGAGATCGTTGATCAGGTAGGCTCGGCCGACCAGCGTATCGAGCAGATGGGGCGACCAGTCGTCGAGGCGGTCGTTGTTGAGCGTCTGCGTGAGCTCCGGGTCGAAGCGGTGGTCGCGCAGCACCTTGCGGAATGCGCTGTTCCTGGATTGATCGACTACGCAGGTCAGGCCGTACATCTCCGGTTTTTCGCGGCTGTAGTGATCCCACTTCGTGCCCAAGCCGTCCTCGATCGCGTCATGGTGTGCCTTGAGCTTGTCGGCGAGGTCATGGACATTGCAGCTATGGGCATCAGCCTGCACCAGGCGGGTCTGCGCGAGCTTCCGCCCGCCGCCGTCCCGGCCTGCATAAGCCATCGCCCAGGTCATGACGATGTGAGCCGCCATCGCATCGCCCAGGCGGCAGCTGATCAAGTAGGCATAGGAGCGGCGGCTACGCAGCATGGATCGCCGCCTCGATGTCCGCCGATGGGATGTGTCCGGTGATCCGCCTCGATACCGGGAAACACTCTGCGACGTAGTAGCCAGCCGCATCGCTGATGTGAGTCAGTTCCTTGTTCGATCGCTTGTCGATCTCGCCTGAGCCGCCCTCCAGGAGCAGCACGCCCTCGAAATCCCTGATCAAATGCGGGCATTTAGCCGGGTCCACCATCATGTGAACCGTCTCGTCTGCCGTAAACAGCCGAGAATTGACCGCGTTCACCCGTGATCGCTCGCTCGGGTTGTACGATTTCACGTGAAACGTAAGGCGGGTGCCGAATGTCGAGCGCAGCTCCCGTTCAACCAGCTGCCAGTCGTTGCCAAACTCGCCGCTCGTCCGCCTGGCTCCACCCGTAGCATCGCCATAGCATCTCACGTCTCCTTTGTGCTCGCCCCAGTCCTGGACGATCTTACGGCAGACGGCGGGCGTGTTGCTGTTTCGGGGGATGTAGACTTCACCAAGCCATCCAGTCCCAAACTCGCCGTTTGGTAGGGCCATCTCTTGACCCACACAAGCAACGCCAGGTTCGACGTTGAAGTCAAAGGCCAGGATGAGGGGTCGCTCAGCATCGTAATCGAGCTCTGCTTCATGCCGTTCCGCCCGGTAGTTGTAATAGCACTGGCCAGCGAACGTGACGAACGAGCCGCGATACTCCTGTTCATAGCTCTGCTCGTCCAGGTCGCGCTTGGCCGCCTCGATCTCGGACTCCGGTAGGATGTCCTCAGATGGCCACCAATAGCCCGCCCATTCGCCCGTGGTGTCCCTGAGCGCCGCCTGGTGCATGTCGTAGTAGTGATTACGCCCCTCCGGTACGCCGATCAGCCACGCCCAGCCAAAGCGCCCTGGCGTGCTCAGTGATGGCCGGATGTGGAGCGGCCACGCCCGCGCGTGGCAATTGGCAATCTCATCGATCACGCAACCATCCCAAGGGCTGCCCTCTATCCGCTCCGGCTTGTCGAGCCCGTGCACGTAGATGTGGCTTTCACCGCGCTGGAAGTTCTTGATCCTGATCCTGAGCTCGGAAATGTTCGCGTCGATGATGAGCTGCTTCGGCAGATAGGCGAGCATGTCCGCCCAGAAAATATCCTTTGCCTGTTGGCGGGTCGGGGCGCCGAAGAAGAACCGGCTCGGATTGAAGTCGGTCCCTTCCATCGCCTTGCCGCCCAGATAGCGCTTGGCGCACTCGGTCTTGCCGCTGCGCCGCCCGGCCGGGACCGTCACAAAGCGCGCTGGCGTGTTCATCAGCTGGTCTTGAACCGGGTGATAGTCCAGCAAATAGGCGCGCTTGTTCCAGAGGTATTCAGTCATCTTCGCGCCACGCCAGATAGTAGCGGTAATGATGGGCGTCCAGCCGCACCACGTTCCAGCCCTTGGCCTCGTAGGCCTCCACCTCCGATTTGGTGATGTACTTGGCCAGCCTCACAGCGCCATCTCCTCCTTGCGCTGGTAGGTCATGCCGTCCTCAGATAGGCCGCGACCCGCTGGAATGGCGGGGAGTCGTCGAACGTGTGGGTGTGACCCGTGCCGCCGCCGATGCTGCTAGTCGCGCCTCTGGCTGGGGTTGGCAGGTTTCCGCGTGCCATGAAATACTCAGAATCGCCGCCAACATTTAGCCCCGTGGCTACGCGATCGGTCGGGCCTGGGGCAACTCCAGAAGAAACAGTTTCAGCCGTGAACATCACATGCTCATGCGGCGGGATTTGAGCTTCAGTCAGAATAGTCTCGTCCGTCTCTGTCACGCCGGCAAAGGTCTCGCCAACCGGCTGGCCCGTGATGATCGGCTTGAGAAACAGCCCCTGCGCAGTCAACGTCCATGTCGAGGCCGTGCCGGGCCACGTCGGCGGCGGCGTCTCGATGTTTCGGATGACAATGGCCTCGTTCACCGGATAGGTAAGATCGTACAGCTGTTGCAGCGTCAGGCCGCCGAGCTGGTCAGAATTGACAGCCGAGTCCACTTGGACTGAGATCGATCCACCCGTGATCGCAACCGCGCTGGCATCCTGTTCCGCCATCGTGCCCAGCGCCTGGTTGATGGCGTCGATGTTCTCCACGTTCTGCTTGATGCAGGTTTTATCGTACCGTTGGATATCATTGACGGTCGATGTCGCGTTCCCCTCTGGGGCGCCTTGAGGCGGCGAGTTGACGCCGTTGCCCCCGTCATTGTCGGCAAGGTTATTGCCTTGGGGCGTTGGGTAGGGAAGGACGATGGTCATTGGGCTAAATCCTGAATGCCGAGCAAGCCTGCTGTAGTCGGGACGCCGGCAGTCGGGCCAAGTGGTTGCGCAACCGGCGCTCCGGCTTGTGGCTTGAGTGCGGCAGTCGGATCTTGCGAGAGCAGAATGCGCGCAATCTCTTCGTTCCGCTTTTCCTGGATTTTCGCCTTGAGCCGAGTTGGAAGACGCAGCGTCCGGGATAAAGCGCCTCGGAAATCGCCCTGAAATAAGTCCGCCATGGCGTCAATGACCGTATCCTCACGCGATAATGCCTCATCGGTCGCTTGCAAGCCGGCAGTGCGCGAGCCACCACGAGCCCGGATGCCAGTTTCGGCCAATTGACGCTCTGCCTTGATAGCCTGCTCGAAAATCTCACCCTTGCCGCCAGGCATGATGATCTTGAACTTATCGAGCAGGTTCTGCTTGCCCAAAAGCTTGGTCAGATTGGGCAAATCCGCCGCCTGCTCGCCCATCTGATCGACAAGACGCTGCACCGCACCAATCCGATAGCCTTGCTTCTCCGATTCCGTGAAGCCAGCCCACAACTGACGTAGTTTGGCGGGCGTCATCTCGGCCTTTGTGATGCTAAGTCCATTCTCGACCGCATCTTGCCATGCTGCGGGGCCCGCCCATGCATTGCGCGCAGCAGCATAGGCAGGCACAGCATCATCAGCAGCCCGAACCATCTTGTTCTTCACGTCTGTGAGCAATCGAGCCCGGTTATTCTCGCCAGCTCGGCGAGCCGCCCCGATCATGTCGTCTAACTCGCGCTTGGTGGCGTCAATGCGGTTCAACACCGGGACTTCAGACACATCATCAACGTTGAATTCGGTCTGTAGCGTCTTGCGTGCGCGCTGCGCCGCTTGCTTGCCAAATCCTGTCTTGGTCAGATCGGCGAAATCATCGCCCAATGACTGGGGGACCGGTGCCGAGAATGCCTCATCATACAAGGGCGCCGAGGCTGCGGCCCGCGATGCCTGGGATTCCAGCACTGCATCCTCGATATCGCGTACCTTCGTGCCGCTTCGTAGCCTGAGCTGAGCCGATAGCCTGCGCAATTGCAGTTTCTGGCGGTTGTCGAAAGCATCCCTCAACAGATCAGCGCCTCTTGATGGCGATTTGGCCACACGCTCGGTCAGCGCCTGCACCGGTTCACCGCCAACATCCGCCAGCCTCGCCGGGGCGCCCGTTTGCTGAAGCCCTCGGATGGCCTGCCCTGCCTCTCTCGGCGTCTGTCCACCACGCGCTAAAGCCTGCGTCACGGCCTGTTGCGCCCGGTTCCTGGCAAAGGACGGAATCCGGCTGGCTAGAAGCTCGGAGCCAAGCGCGCGGACACCGCTCACACCAGCCGCAAGCGCCTCTCCCACCGGCTGGCCTACCGCACCAAGACCCGTGGAAATGCCAGCTTGAACCGGGTCAACTTCGCCCTTTGTCGCGAACTGCGCAGCTATATCTCCAGCGCCCGTACCAAGCGCAGAAGCGCCAGCACGGCCAAGAATACCAGCACCACCAGCAGCGGCGCGCGCAACTCCAGCCAAAGCACCAGCAGCAGGCGCCGCAAAGCCAGCGATCGCCTGTTGTGCCCGCTGCTCACGCTCGGCCCGTTCGCCTACAGAGCTTGGCAGCCTGAAAAAGGGAAACTGCTCGGTCCGCTCGAAGCCTTGCTCGGCTATGTCTTGGATGTCTTGAACCAACCGAAGACCTGGCACGAATGACGCAAGCGTAGGTGAGCGCCTTTCCTCAGCTCGATCAACAACATCGCTCGCTTGCCTTCGCGCCAATTCGGATTGAACGGCTTCAAGCGTCACGCCTTGACCAGAGGGGGGCTGCTGCCGGCGTCCTAGTTCCGCTCTCACATCCTCAAGGGTTACTGCCAAGCTGCGCCTCCAAGGCCTGAAGCTGTTCAATGCTAAGCGAGCCTAGATCAGCGGGCGAGACTGCTTGCGGTGCAACTGGCGCAGCCTGAGGCACAGCAGGCGCTCCAACCTGCCCAGTGATCGCATTCAACCGGTCATTTACGGTTTGCTCGACTAAATCGATGCTCTGTAGCGCACGCTCACCTAGTGAGTTGCCGGCAAGAGCGCTAAACGCATTGCCCACCCGAGAAGGAACTGATGTCGGATCAATCAAAAGATCATCCATCAAATCCAAGTCCGGGCCAGTGAGCGCGCCTAGCTCGTTTAGCGTCTTGAGTTCCAGCAAAAGCTGTGTGCGCGTGCCCCTCAACCTATCCTTGGCAGGCCCTGGCAAAGTTTCAGCACCAAACTGGGTCAAAGCCTCCCTATAGCGACCAAGTTGCGACCTAATGTTGTCCGCTATAACGCGCGCTTGCCCGATATCCTTTGCCGCCACAGTGCCCTTGCTCAAATCGTTCGGATCGATCGGGATTTGCCCCGGCGATAGCTTCGGCTGATTGATCGTGATCGCCGATTTGGTGAGTGAATCCGAAAGAAGCTGCCGTCCCTCGCCGGAGGACGGATCTAGCCCCATCGCCTGCAAGACACGAAGCTTGTCCGGCACGCTGTTGGCTTGATCAATGGCCAGCTTCGCTCGATCGAGTTGCAGCTTTTGCAATGCGTTGTTCTGCTTGAACGCCAGATCCTGCGCCTCGCGCTGGTCCTTGGTCAGCAATCTGCCCTCTGTCACACCAAACTGCCGCACCCTCTCGGCATCAGCCGCCGCCTTGCGCTGGGCTTCGGCTTGTGCCCGCCGGTTCTCGATCTCCTGCTGTTGCGCCGCGGCCTGAGCCGCCGCTTGCTCTTGAGCTTGCTGTTGCCGGAATTGCTCGCCAGCCGCAAAGCCGCCAAAGCCGCCAGCGATGCCACGGGTCAGAGCATCTGCGAATGTCTGATCGCCACGCAAGAACCCTTGGGAGAACCCTTGCAACGCCCCAGCCGATCGTGGGTCATCCAGCCCAGGCAAGCCTAAAACATTGGTCGGAATGCGGAATGGCGCACGTTGGGCACCACCGCCGAAAAACGGGGTTAACTGCGTTGGGCCATTGGCCATTAGAACAAGCTCCCCAAGCCGCCGCCGATCTGCGCGCCAAACCCTGCCCCGAGCGGACCGCCGAAAAACGCACCTAGACCAGTGCCAGCAAGAGTGCCCAAGATCTGCCCCGTGCCGCCTCCACTATCGCCTCCAGTTCCGGCAAACTGTGGCACGCCGGACAATATGCCCGCGCGTTGCACCTCGCGCTGTATCGCCTCGTCCCGAGCGGCATTCCTCGCCTGCTCTAAGGCTTGCTGTTGTCCTCCTGCGGCGAGCAAGGGGTTGACCTGGCTTCCCAAGGCTCCCGTTGCAAATCCGGGTGCGCCAAAACCTGCTTGACCGGCTTGGGCAACATCCCGTCCAAAATCGCTTTGTAGCGCACCAGCCGCACCCAAGCGTCTGGCGAGGTCGTCTGACGATAGACCGCCAAGTTGTCCGATCGCACTGAGCTGGCCCCCTAGCTGTTGCTGTTGCAGACCCGGAATTGCCAATTGCGCTTGCTGCTGAAAGCCGCGCTCGCGCCCGATGAGATCGGCAGCGGTGCCTTGCAAGAACCGGTCGGCTTGGTCCTGGAGTTGCCCCTCTAGGAACTCCTGGCGGTTGGTGCCACGAAGCCCGCTCGCGCCAAACTGGCCCTGTAGTCCGGGGAACTGGATGTTGCGGAATTGCTGGACACCAGGCTCGACTAGCCGAGCGAACTCGCCACTCAGGAACGGCGCGGATAAATTCTCACCAGCGGCTGTCGCCTGCAAGCCGGCGGGGATTCCGAAACCTCGACTGAAGTCCAGCGCCGACTGGGCTTCTGGCAGAGCGAGGTTCTGGAACCCACCGCTGGCCGCCTGTTGCAGGGTGGATTGACCAGGCCCCGCGCCGATGAACTCGCCGCCGGCCAATCCTGGAAGAAACCCCTGCGCAGCTGATACAGCAGGATTGACGCCCTGCTGGCCGATGATGTCGAAAGCCTGCTGTTGGAATGGCGAAAAACCCGCTACCGGGATCGGCGCCGTTCGCCTCGTCGCTCGCTGTGCATCGGAGAGGACGTTGCGGCCAAGCTGTGTGCCGGGTGAGCGGTCGACGTTGACGCCGCCGAAGAGAGCCATAAGCCGAAATCCCCTAATCTACACAGTGTTATAAGGGGATCTTATGCTGTTGGCAAATTAGCCGCTAGAACGGATCAACCAGCGATCCGAACCGGTCTTGGTAGAACAGGCCGAGGTTGAGCGTTTCCCATTCAACGCCCGTGAATGTGTCACCGCCGCCAATCTCCATCACAAACTCTTTGGCTGGAGGCCCGACGTCTGCGGCAGTAACCGTGATGGGCAGGAATTTCGTGGCTGTGATGGCGTCCGATTGCCCTGGAACCGCGATACCATTTGTCGGGCCAGCGGCTAGATCCGTGACATTGAACACTCGCAGGCTGGTGGAGCGCGATGCGCCAGTCCCAGTGACCAGGGTGTTGAACGAAAACAGGGCCAGCCACTTGCCCTCGACCTCGAAGGTGAACCGGCCGTTGGTCGTGTTCAACGTACATCCGCGCACCGCCATGTTGATCGTGTCGTAGAACGTGATCGGCCTGAAAATCCCATCGATATCGGGATCAGGCGCCGAGCTGATCGTCTTGGTCATGGCGCCCTGAGCGCTTACCTGCGCCTGCGGCATCAGTGCCTCTAGAACATCGACCCGCGCCGCAAGTGCCGCCATGGCCCTCGCCGCAGCCTCGCCCATGTTGTTGCACTTCTGGGCGGTCTCGCGGGCGTCACGCGGGCCGGTGGCGGCGAAGCGGAGGAACTCGAAGCCGGGCATTTATGGTCGCGGATTCGGGTGCCACGTTTCCAGGGAGGCTATTCGGGCTTCATGCTCAATTCGCGCCGCCTCCAACGCCTCGACCCGAGCCAACAGCGCTCCAGGGTCCGCGCCAATCTTGTCCACGAGCTCACGCATCATCGTCGACATGCGCGCTGCATCGACGCCCTCTTTGACGCCTTCCTTGATCGCTGTTTTCATTCATCAATCCCCAAATGCGTCGCAATGCGCTTGACCAGCGCTTCGAGGCGGTCAATGCGAACCTCAAGCCGTCCAATGCCAGACGTTGGGCTTTCCTGACGGACCCTAACATCGCCAGGCTCAAACCGCAGCGGGCTCAGCTTGTGAGTGACCCCTTCCTCATCAACGAATGACTGCGGATCTACCTGGCCCCCAACCATCTTTTCAAAGATGCCATGCTCAGGGCATTCCGCCTTTTCCCTGCGACCTTCCTCTCCGGTCACAAAATACGGCTGCTCGCACTTCGGGCAACGGATGACTGGCTTTATGCCCGAGCCAGCTTCTGCATACTCCATCCCGTCGATCAGCATCACCTAGCCCCCGTCGTCACACCACTCAGCTGCAACCCGGTCGCTGACTCCCAGTCGCCGGACTGCTTGAGTGTGATCGTTTGATAGCGCGCATTGGTCCTAAGCGCCACGTCACCGTTGTCTTGCGGTGATACGTCAGTGCCGGCAACCAGCGGCTCATTCAGCACGTTGCGGGTTGCGATGTTGAGCACGGGCGATCCGCCCTCGGTGATCGGTAGTCCTGCGAGCAACTGCACCCGCTGGGCTGCATCCGACACCATGCCCTCTGGCCAGGTCCATTCGGCATCATCCGGCGTGCCCTTGAACGTCGCGGCCTCGCCGAGGGTGTTGATCGCGCCTGCGGTCGGGTTGCCGCTCTGCCAGAACGGATCATCAAGCGGTGGGAGGTCGGCATCCAACGTCGGGTATGGGTCAAGATCCAGGTTGGTGCCGGGCGCAACGAACTGCCCTAGCACGTAGGCGTCAACATCCTGATATGACCAGCCTTGCTTGCCGAGGTCGGGCTTGAGGATCAAACACCGGTTTGGCACATCGCCCTGGCTGCCCTCGCCGACGAACAACCAGCGGATCACCTCTTCGTCGCGATCCCAGCCCGGCTGAATGCGGAACTCCTGCCCGCTACGCAGCTCATCCTGTGTCCACTGGTCGGTCCACTCGCTGCCAATGTCCTGGACCTGTGAGCCGTCGAACAGATGCCATCCAGCCCTAGAGCGGAAATAGGTGATGTTGCCGACCCGGATCACGCTCGCTGGGAAGTCGCAACCAATCTGGCGGCTGATGGTGTCCGCCTGAAAGAACTCCGCGCCGCCTGGTGTGTAAGTGAAGCGCACGATCCCATTGCGAAACAGAGCCGTGCCCCACTCGCCACCGGTCACGCCGGTGCATTCGCCGAGGTCCGGTATGTCGGTCCTGTCGGCTTGCGTGGCGATGTCGCTCCAATCGCCGAACGGGTCTCTAAACGGCCCCCACTGGATGCGGTTCGACACGATGCCGTCGACCGGATCGTCGATGTTGCCAAGGAAGACGAAATCAGAGCGCACCACGTCCATATAGCGCGCCTTGGGGATGTTCGCCGCGCCTGTGTCGGCCCATAGGCCACCAGCGGCCACATTCACGAACTGGATCGGGTCGTTGAAGTTGGTTGCGAACAGATCGCCGCCGAACTGGGTGGTGCGCCAGCGCCCCTCAGCCGGCACGGTGTAGCCACCAGCCTTGGACACGTCGGCCCATATCAGAGGCGTGCCTGTCGCCTCGTAGATCGCACTCTTGGTGCCGGCATAGGTGCGGTATGACTGATCGGCGCTGGTGTCGTCACCAACTAACAGCGCGTCGACGCCCTCGAAGCCCGGCAGCACCGAATCGGTGACGCTGACCAGCTTGCGGGCTGGGATGAAAGGTGGAATGCCCCCGGCCCTTATGCATCCACGGGCAACCTTGAGATGGCCAGAACGAAAGCCACTGCCGTCCGGGCGCCAGGCGGTCAGGGGAAGGGTTAGATTAACCGGAGCCATTCTTGGCTTTCCCGTTGTCCAGATCCCCCGCCATCTCGAACTCGGTGATGAACTTATCTCCCACCTTAGCCAGAGCAGCATCGCGCTGCGCTTTTGTGGCGGTCGAAAGATTCAGGCCTCGATCCATCAACTCATCTTTAACCGCATGGACAAGGCGCCAAGCTCGTTCGCCCTCAGCTACCGTTGGATTTACCATTGGTCCGCCCATTCGGCTTGAAGGTCACTTTATGCACGCTGGTACGCTCGGCTAGATCCTTGAGGCGTTCGAAGTCGCCATCGTCGCCCTGGCCTGTCTCGGCGCGGTTTCTCTCTATGATGGAGCGCTTGACTTCGAGGTCGCCGATCCGGCCGAGCATCCTATCCATTTGGCCGATCGTGCCCTCTGCCACCTCGTTGCCTTCGGCCATGTATTTGAGCAGCCGGTTGAGTTTGATTCTGCCGACCGCAACCTCATCGCCTAGCGTGGCATATTGCGCGGCGTCATAGAGCTGTGTCTCTTCAGGCGTCAGCACATCGGCATAGAAGCCGTGCTTCTCAGCGTTCTTGTTGCCCTTTGGGGCTCCAGCCATTGTTTCAACAACCCCTTTTGTACACCGCGGCCATGTTAACTGGTTGTTGATGCTAGGGCAAATAGGGGTCGTAAGTCCCTTTCCACAACCCCACAAGCTTTTCCCAAAGCGTCCATGGAACATTCCGCCTGACATAGGACTGTGGCACCCTCAGCAGACGCTTGTGGCGCTCTCTTGCCAGGTATCGGTTTTCTATCTCTCGCACGCTGATCATCAAGCCGGCGTCGCCCATCGATGGGAAAGGTTCTGGCTCGCCTAGGGCCGGGGGAAGCCTAATCGCCTCGCCTTTGCTCTCGGTCATCGATCCAACTCCATCAATGCCACAACAATCCTTTGAACAACCTCGGCCGTCTTCTCCGCGAGGTCAGCCAACATGGGCAACTCGTGTTGCATTCCTAAGTTAGGATCGGCGCGGAAGCGTTTGAACTCGGACAGTTTATCCTCAAGCTCCCATGCAACCACGCGCCATGATTTTGGGGTGTCCGGGATCTCGGTCATCCGAACAGCCACTTCATGAGCCCACGCCGAGGCGGGTAGAGAATGGCATCGACCTCGGCCTCACGCCTCAGCATGTGAGCAAGCAGCCGCTCTTCCCGCGCAGGGTCAGCCATGTAGGCTTGATGATGCTCGTACTGCCGGCGTGCGTTCTCGGCTAGCTCCTCTGGTGTGCAAGCCCTCATCGCTTCCTGGTCACTCAACACCTTGAGCGGTTCGCCATATTTTGCGGGTGTCTTGGGCTTGTCGGTCATGACTCATCTCCCTTGCCGATCCAATGAAGCCCAAGCCACACGAGCGCAGCCGCGCCTAAGAAGCCGTAACTTGCTATCTCCTCGCCGGCCAGCGACGGGTCGAGTTGCAGGACTACCCAGCTAGCACCGAGCCAAAGCGCGGCACCGATCGCCAGAATGATGATCCCGAGGAATGCCAGCCAGATCAGGCCGATCACCACGTCGAGATTGACCAGGCACCAGATGCACAGCACCACGCCCAATACGAACAGAAAACCTGAAACGATCATGATCCCTACTCCGCAACGAACTCGCCGACATCCTGCGAGCCCTGCCCGGCGGTCTTGGCTAGTGTGCCGACGATGACGCCGAAGATGAAGACCCATGGCCCTAAATCCTCATGATAGGTGACTGTTTTGCAGATAGGGCATTGCAGTTGGAAACGATGATCTGGTGGCGCTTCAGCCTTCAACCGCTCGACCTCGGCGCGGGCCTCGTTAAGCGCTCGCCAATCGCGCCGCCACTTTTCATGCCAAAAGGTGCATTCGCTCTGAATCCGTTCGATCGTGTCGGCGGCCTTGGCCATCTCGACGATCTCACCGATGGTGACGGTCGATCCAACACGCGCAGCTTTGACTGACGGGTCGTAATCAGACAGTTCCTCGATGATCTCGGTATATCTCATGTGATCCATCTCACCTCTCCACCGGGCGCATCTCGGCGCCGTCATGCTCGCAATTGACCGCCCACGGCACCGCTTGATCCAGACCTATCTGCTCGTCGGGCTGCATTGGGTATCTCCTGGTGTTGACAAACACGAGTGTCCTATATAGGATGTCCTTTGTCAACCCAAAAAGGACACGTGATGTTGAAGCAACCGAAATGGACGGTCACACCAGGCCACAAGGATTGGCACGTCTACGTGCCCGATGCTTTGGCTGTGAAGATCAACGATATCCAATCGCGCATGAGCCCTAAGCCGACGCGCAACGCGCTGCTCGTCCATGTCCTGGAGATGTGGGCGAATGGCGAGATGGTGCCGAGATCGGAGGATCTGAGAGATCTGGCTGAGGATGTGATCGAGGCCAACGACGCTTGGCTGAAGGAGCAGGCCGATGGTGTAGCGACTAGTCGCGTCGAGGCGGTGGCTGATGTGCTGGCTCGTGAGCTTGGTTACCACCGCACTCAAATGATCCTGAAAAGCTGAATGAGATTGAGGTCAAGTCTAGATCGGCTTGACGGTAGGGAAGGGCACTTGGACGTACATGCGAGAGATGAAATCCGAAAAATGGCATATCGCCATGATCAAGGCCAAGAACGCCATAAACGCCGTGACATCACTTAGCCCTACACCAGAGGAAGCCAACCAATGAAGATTCACCGCTTTAGCCCTTGGCTGCGCAGGCATCACACCTGGGCGCCTCTAACCGTGCGCACGATCGATGCGCTCTTCGCTCCGGTCGTCGTCATTGCCTTGCTGATCTTCGCCATGGACGATCTGAAGGCGTGGATCTCGTCTCTGACCTAGCGCACGAAATCCTCGATCGGCTGATCCAGAACTCGACCGCCCTTACCAGAATTGCATTGTCTACAAGCGGTTACGAAGTTTTTCGCCTCGTGCTTCTTGGTGATCCGCCAGGGCACGAAGTGATCGAGACGCTTGGCGTCGAGCTCCGCACCATCGCGGACTCGGCGCCCACAATAGACACACCTGAATTTGTCCCTCTGGAAGATCGAGAAGCGCAGCCCATTCGGCACAGCAGGCCGCTCAGGCGACGATGTGGGGCGTTTCCATACCGATGTGACCGGACGAAGAACGAAGCGCCTCCAGAGCCATCCTATGGCTCCCACGTGCCAGAGCGCCAAGAGCACGACCGAGGCGAGGAATGCGGCGCTCTCCAGGCTCATTTATCCATGGCCTTGCCAAAGGCGACAGCTTGCCGCTCGACGACATCATGAAGCTTGCGAAGCTCCTGCTGTAGGTACGCCTCGGTCACGGTCTCGGCTAAGAACCAAATGCCTTCATCCTTGGCCTGTCTATCGACCAGCTCCCACAGCAGGACCGTGATCGCTGTTAGCTCTTTGAATGCTTCCTCCTTGCTCATCGCCGCCTCACACCACGCCGTCGCTTGGCATCCCACTCGATGTTGGTTCCGAGCATCCCGTTAACCTCGCGTCGGATGCCAGGGACCATCACATCAGCCCAGTCTCCGCGCGAGTTGAGCAGCGCCATGATGCGCTTGAGGCCCGCCTGGTAGTAGGCATAGGTGCCCTCATTTACGACATCATCCTTCATCGGCTGCTGAGCCTTGTTGATCCGCTTGAGCTGCATGATCTCGTTGTTCTTCTGCTTGATGATCGCTTCCAAGCGCTTGACCTTCGCCCGGCACTTGTCGAGACCGGTGCCCCGTCGAGGCGCCCTCGACGGCTTTGCGAAGTTGAAGGCGTTGGTGTGGTTCCAGCCCGGATCTTTCGCGCGGCGCTTGCGCTTTCCGCCACCGAACAGCCAGCCGAACATCAGGCATGGCCGTTCAACGTGCGGTCAATCCAGCAACAGCCGTAGCGTTTTGCGTCGCATGGGTGTTTGGTCCACGACTTAGACGTGTCATCGCTCCACAGGTCCGTTTCCTCGTCATAGGTCACCTGATAGAGCGCCAAGGCGTCGATCCCGTCTGCGCAATGACCCTCGTCGTATTTCGAGCGCAGGATGATCTTAGGCACGATCGTCTCGCACGCATCTTGCTTGGAGATCCTGGGCGCCTCCGTCATCGACATCCCGAGCCCGCGCAAGGTCGCTTGGCATTGCTGGCCGTCGTTGCTGTGATGCTTGGCGTCGGGCGGGAAGATGTGCTTGCCCCACTTCCAATTCCATTGGTGCATGTCGCTCAGTACCCGGTGCCAGCGCTTCTTGCGCCAGTGGCTGTAGCGCAACCAGTTCACGGTCGGCCCGATCAGCTGGAAGAACCAACCTGCCTTGTCATTCCAGCCGATATCCCAACAGCTATTGACCGGATAGTCCGGGTTGTAGGCCACCGTTGTGATCATGCCGTGCTTGCGCAGCCGGGCGAGCTCGTCGGCGTAGATTGCGCCCTCGACCATGGCGTCAGGATCAAGCAGAAACTCGCGCTGAAACTCGCTCGGCGTCAGATCTGCCTGAAGCTCCTCGATCTCTTCCTCATCGATCAATCCGGTGTCGTGGACCGTGCGTAAAATGCCGGCCCATCCCTTGCGGGTGATCTCGCGCTCGCGCCCGGTCTTGGCGTCCCGCTTGATCACCGAGCGGCCTTCCATCCACGCCACAGCCTCGCGGTGCGCCCGCCACATGTGGGTCCGACCGTTGATCGTCGAGATCCGAACCGATGTCTGGTTAGGGTAGCCGTGCCGGTCGAATCCGCGGCGCGTCTGGTCCGCCAGCATCGGCCGAATGTTGGAGCGCCAATAGCCCGGCGGGTCGAACGCGCCCTCGTCCTGCACCACGAAATCGAGGTACTTGCCGCGGGCGTGATCGCCCAGCTTCTCAGTGCCCTTCAGCTTGATCTTGGCCTCTGATCCGATCCTGGTCGGCAGAAAGATCGAGTAATCGCGCTTGTACGGGTACGCCCCAGGTATCGCCTCGGCGATCTCCAGCAGGTACTCCCACGCGATATCGATAGCCTGGTCCAGCGCCTGGGCCGTGAACATGCCGCGCGGCTTCTTGAACGGGCATTCGATCAAGCGCTCGGCCATGTGGTGCAGATAGCCATAGCTCTTGCCGCCGCGGCGGTGGACGAAATGGACCTGGAACCGCGCCTTGATCGCGAGCAATTCCGCCTGCAACGCGTTCGGTTGGAAGCCCGTTAACTCACGGATGTTGTCGGGTAGGATGATCTTCGGCTGAGCGCCGTGCAGGAACTCACGGGTGGCGGTTAGGATCGAGCCTGTCACCCAACCTTCTCGCCTTCGATCAGCTTCAAACCTGGAACCATCTCGTCATCGTCAAGGAAGTCCTCGACCATCGTCCCGGCCCGCTTCTGCTGCGCCCGCGAGATCCGCTGATGGTACGCTGCCCGATACAGATCCGCCGCGACCTTGGCATTTACCGCTCCCATGCTGCCACGCTCGACAGCCTCTGCCATGGTGCGCAGCTTCTCCTCGGTCCAGCGTGCGGAGCCTTTGCGGGGGGTGGCCATGGGCTATTCAGCCTTTGCCGCCGCTGTCAGACAGTCCACCAAGGACTGGATGGTCTCGCCTTTGATCTGCAACCATCCACCATCCTGGCCTAAGCTCAATTCAATCAACGTATCGCTTTCATGGACCTCGATAATGTCATCCACGGTGATGAGCTGATCTGGCGTCTGAACGAACAGAATCCCGGCGATGATTAAGCATTCCATCTCACCACCCATTCTCTTTGTTGCGACGCTCGATCTCGCGATACAGCTGCCCCGGTGCCCACACCCAAGGCGCTCGCATTTGCAGCACGAACTTCGCGTAGCTCACCGGCCCGCGGATGCGCCAGCCAAAGAACGTGCATAGCCACAGGCTCAGCAGCAGGCCGTGATAGGCGCCGGCCAACGCGACGAGCTCATGCCCCCAAACCTCGATCAATCCAGGCATAATCAGGACGAACAGCAGCACGTTCGACACGATCAACCCGCTCGTCAGCCACATCTTCCGGCGCCATACCGGCTTGATCGGCAACGCCTTCGTCAGCAAACAGGGCTCATCCGTCTCATCGAAATGATCCACCGGGCTCGACGAGATCGGCAGCAACTTCCGCGGTACCGCACGCGATCCGTTCACCGTCGAGAACTTCGACACATGCCAGTCATGCTTGCCGGCAACGAGCACCTTCACGCCAACCCGCGTGTCGTCTAGCCACCGCCACAACCACGCCCAGTGGTCCATTCCCCGCGCCGTCCACGCGATCGCTACGTCCTCGCCCGCCACGTAGTGCGGCATGAGCTCGTACGTCTCCTCGAACTCGTCCTCGTCGAGGTCGGGATCGTCGATCGGGGGGAGAGGTTCAGGCGTATCGGTCATGCTGTTTTTCGGGGTGTGGGTGTGAGGGGCAAACTGTCAAAATTTGACACATCAGGAATCCCCGCGCTTTACCTCGGAACGGCGCTCGTGCTCGGCGAGTACCGATCGGAGGTAGCCATAGGATGTACAAACCTCTGTGCTTAGAGCTGCGTCGTACAACTCCCGCACCGCGGCGAGCATGGCCAAGCGCGCGTCCCGACAATCCTCTGGCTGATGGTTCAAGGTGTTGACGTATTTCGTCACCATCCGCTCGATTACGGTGTGTTCACGATCATCCACGCCCCATGCCCCTTCTAGGGTGATCACGTCCAACGGACACACCGGCACAGAAGCCCATGAGGATGAGCGCGCCGGACCATGCCCAATAGGCGAGGAGGGTGGTTGGGTCAGGCATCACCCGGCTATATCCAACTTGGGCTTGTCCTGCTCGCGCCAGGTAGCGGTGATCCGATCACGCAGCCAGAAGGGCAAAGCAGCCTTGAGCTGCTTGTTGCGCTTGTCGGTGACCAGGGCTGCGTTGGTCTGGACCTTCACGTCGTCGAGGTCACAGCCAATGCGATCGGCGAATGCCTGCCAGGCATCTTCCTGCTCGCGGCGTTCCTTGAGGTTGGCCATTCACCCGGTCTCCTTGTTGAGGAGTTCGCAGATCGCACGGGCGAGGGCGTGTGATGGACATAGCGCAGCCAATTGCAAAACCCGGTACTGGTCACCAACCCTTTCAACCCAGTAGTTTGGGTGCGAGTTTTGAGCTTCAGCGCGCTCAATGACGGGCGCGACCACCGGGTCTGGCTCGGCCTGATTCAACGGTGAGAGCGGCGCTGGGTGTTCTCCCAGCGCCACGGAATGGATAAGCGAATCAAGGCGCTCCAGGAGCGCTTCGCCTGGCCGGTTGTGCCCGCAGATAATATTCTTGACGTGACTGGACGAGCAATTGAGAGCATCGGCAATAGGCCGGCAGTCAGTCTCACTTGTCGAGACCCTAAACCCCGCTCTCCTCACGTCCTGCTTGAATTTCTCAGCTGAAGCGTCGTGCTTTGCCATCACCAATCCTTGCCTTTGGTCATCGTTACAGGCTAACTAACGCCATGCTCACGATGATGGCAAGGGTTTTTTATGCGTAAGGTAAGAATCCGCCGTGATGGCAAATGCTACGAATACCCTGTGTTCTATCTCCACATCTCGGATGAGATGGCGAAACAGGTCGACCGACTGAAGAAGATCAGGGGCGGGACTTACGCGGACATCGGGCGCGAGGCCCTATCGGCCTTCATGACTCGGCCGGACATCAAAGCGTTGCTTGAGAAATGAAAAAGCCCGGCGCGAACCGGGCAATTTAGGGAGGAAGGCTAACCCGTCGCCTCGCCTTCAAAGCTAACATCCCTGGCCACAACGTCAACCAAAAATTAGCCCCGGCCATGTGGGATGGACCGGGGCCTAATATTCCCCCTCCAGCGAGCGCCGTGCTTAGAGGGGGGTCGTGCATGATCAGTTAGCCGGAACCATCCGAGGTGTGCAAGGGCCTTTGATGCCGTATCGAGGCCATAGTTCGGGCCGGGTCCACAGATCGGCACCATTCGCGGTTTTGGTGTGGGCCGGGCGTAGGCTTGGCGTGGGGTTCACAGGGCTACGTACGATCACCCGCACAGTCCGCTCCGGGATACGATAGCGCTTGGCTAGCATCTTCATGCCCACTCCTTTGCCGTTGCGGTTCTCACGGATGAGCTGGCGTCGCAGCTTTTCCGAGACCGAGGCTATGCGTTCGTCGTCGCTGAGCGCCTTGGGGTTCGGGCGGCTGGTCATGAATTCACCTTATCAAACAATGCCATGCGTCCCTTATGTGCTATTCTCCATATGCGATCATCTGGTGTGTTACCCGTGGTGTACATCGCCCCGTCCACGTATCCCTGAAGCGACATATCCCGCAGAAAGTCCCATCTGGTTTTGAGCGTATCCTCTCGGTGCCATTCCCCATCATTGAGATGGTGCAGGATCTCGGCCTCTCGTTTGGTGAGATCGTGATTGCGACAGATCTTCATGCTTCAACATCCATGATCGCACGGCCCATGAGTTCTGGAATTTGCGGGATAATCGAGTTGCCTAGGGCTCGGATTCGATGTCGGTCCAGCCGTCCGGGAACCCAATCCGACGCTCCCAAGCTTTCGGGGTAACTTCGATGCCTCGACAACCCGGCCATTTCTGCATGGACGGGCAATCTTGATTTGCCGTCTCTGTCGGTGTGGCCGACCAACCAACAGCGCGGCCGTATGTGGTCATACCCGAGCGCGCCAGCCGGTATTTCAAACGGTTGCACTTGGTAAGTGTTGGCTTCCAAATCATCCGCGATCTGATCGAGCCCCATACCGTCAAGGACAGAAGAATTCTCGAGAATGACCCAAGACGGCAAGAGCTCGGCAACAAGCCTGCCCATCTCTGGCCAGAGCCAGCGATCATCAGTGATACCTTTTCGTCTTCCTCGGCTTGCAGTGCTAATCGGCTGGCACGGCGGTCCTCCGCAAACAACGTCAACTGGTCCGACATCGGAACCTCGCAATTTGGTTATGTCCTCATGGCATGGCACGTCTGGCCAGTGCTTGGCGAGCACGCGGCGGCAGAACGGGTCAATCTCGCAGAACGCAACGGTCTTCATGCCGGCGCGCTCTAGCCCGAGACTGAAGCCGCCTATACCGCTGAATAGATCAAGGACACGCATCTCAGTCATCCGGCCCAATCCATGAGGTTCCCTCAAGGATGAAACACCCGAACATGCTGTCCTCGGCGCCGGCCATGAGCGCCAACCGCCAATAGCCGCCGCGCTTGTCCGCCAACAGCTTCACCTTCTGCCCGAACTGATCTTTTCCGGTGAACTTCACCAGCTCGGTTGGATGCTCGCGCAGGTATTGGGGCCAGGGATGACATCGGGCCTTGCCGTCGTCGATGCCGGCCTCCTGCCCCAAAACTGGATAGGCATTTAAAGCGCCTAGGATCGCCGTCAGCGACAGGTAGGCGCCCCATGGCTTACGACTAGTCATTTGTCATCCTCGGCTGCTTGCGGTGTGCTTGCGGCCTCCTGATATGCCTTCAGGGCTTTCGAGGCCAGTAGTCTTGCCTGTGCTTGACGGCTTGCCGATGCGTCAGGATGCACGCCATCCATGAACGCGACAGGATCAAGCACCTTCCCCATTGCATTCAGCCCGGCCTGGTCATGGGACCGTGGCTTGACGGCCTCGTAGGCTTCGATGGCGGATCGCATGGCTTTGACGATAACCTCGCTTCGATGGGGGCCTATCCCAGCGACTGGAACGCCTAGAATGCTCTCGATATAGGCATTTGCCGCCGCTTCCAACGCCCGCTGGTCGATCATGCCCGACTCCAATCTCCGCGCCCTAGGAGCACGTCCAGGGCATCATCTAGCGTGTACACAGCCACAGCGATTGCTCCTGCTTCCCGCCACTGCTCCAGGCGCTTGTCCTGAATCTTAGACGGTTTGTTCCTACCCACCTTCGTCTCGAACCAGATCGTGCGCCCGTCCTGCACCACGAGCAGATCAGGCGTCCCGACCTCCATCAAACCGTTGCCGTGGATTTTCAGGCATTTTGTCCGCGGCAAGTCGTTGGCGTGCTGGCGGATTTTTCGAGACAGACTGCTCTCCTTCATTTTTGGAATGCCTCCACCATTGACCAGCCTCGTCTAAGTCTAGCTAAAACCTTATTTCTGCCAATCGAATAAAACTTACACCACATTGTCAATGTTTTCGTGGCCCCGTTCAACTCAATTAAAGTATTCCTTCGTATATTATTCATCTGTTCCGTTCTTGTAGCCCAGCGACAGTTCCATGGAGCGTATGGGCCATTGTTGTCTATTCGGTCGATGCTATGATCCATTGACGGCCCTGTGATATCAATAAGGGGTGGCATCGCGATCTCCTTTCCAGATCGTTGTGCTTGGCCTCGGTGTTCCAGCACCGAGGCCTCAGTTTACCGAACCCATTGAAATTTACATCCAGTTGACGGAATAGCCGCCCCGACCTCGGTATGGCTTAGCCAGGAACAGCCTGTTACGTGCCCGAGTCATGGCAACGTAGAACTGTCTTGTCAGAGGCCCCGGATCTTCCAAGCGCTCGATCTGAGCGGCCTTGGATATGTCCGGGTAGATCAGCACATTGTCAGCCTCGCCCCCCTTAACGGAATGATGTGTTCCGATGATCACCTTCGGAACCGACTCGCGAACCTTGCGCGCGCGATGGCCGCTCACATTGCCGCCGTAACGCTTCATGACAGCCACGGGGTACGACATGCGTGTACGCCAGCTGTCGAGCATGTTGTCGAACAGCCAATCGAGGTCAGCGTCCATGGCCTTGTGAAAATCCGCCTCATTGAGGAACAGATCACGCAATGCCCCGAGCTCGAGCCCCACCTCCATGTTCTTTGCGCGAGTCTTGGCACCCCGCGAAAGGATCTTGCTGTCAAGAAGCTCGACCCAATCGAAGATCGATGCCGGGTCCGTCTCGATCGAAACGGACATGAACTTCGTCAACCGATAGAGCGCAGTGCGGTTCTTCGGCGAGCCTGGCGACAATGGCGACCAACGATCGACGTATGGATTGTGATAGGCGATCCCCCTGCGCCTGAATTCCGACACCAAAGGCGTCAGCATGTGGCCAAACGAACTAAGCATCATCAGGCTTTCGTCATTGGCCTCGCACTTGTCGATCAGCTCGAATAGGTTACCGTTGGGATGCGCGTACCATGTGTCGATGTGATTGACCTCGCCCGCGGTATCGGTCGGCAGATATGTGACGCGCGCACGATCCTCCAAACGCTCGATCCATCGCGTTGCATAGTCACGCACGGCCTTAGGTACCCTGTACGACTGTTGAAGCGTGGTCTTCCTGCTATCGAAGCGGCTATCTTCGAACAGCAATGGGTCGGCGCCGCGGAACTGATACAGGGTCTGATCAGGATCACCGACGAACCGTACATGGTCCGCGTGCTCGCCCCACTGGCAACACAGCTTGAATTCTAGCCGTGTGTAGTCCTGGGCTTCGTCGAACAGCAACACACGCGCGAACGACGGCGGCATGGTGTGAGAATCAACCGCCGTCTCGATCATGTCGGTGAAATCAATGAACCCGAGGTCATTCTTCCAATCGGTCCATTGCCGGTAAAAATCCGGCACGACATCGCCTAGCGGTGATGCAGTGGACCAATCGTCATAGGGAACCATGAGCCCGCGTAGGCGGCTGCACTCGTTCAACAGGTCATCACCTGTCACATCCCACACGGAGACGCCGAAGCGCGACCTTGGCACATCGGCCTTGCCACGGTTCTGTTTCGTGATGCTCCAGTTAGGAAAATTTTCATTCCAATCATCTGGGTTGGTTTCGGCGATTTCCTCTCGTCCGCCTTGCCGCCTGGCGAGCGCGTGGAGGGTCCCAACATTGTCACTCGGCACGCCGGTATCACGAGCAGCAATCGCACTCGCGGCGGCGTTCGTGAACGATGCTATAACGACGTTTTCGGGCCTGCTTTCCGAGGCAGCATTTCGGGCATGCTTTGCCAGATTTGTGGTCTTTCCACACCCTGGGGGGCCGTATGTTGCGTGAAACTGGGTCATACTCGCTCCTTGCTAGCGGTATGCTAGCGGTATGCTAGCGGTAACGATAGCGGTAAAAAAACTCAGGAAACCGTTGCTCACTAAGGGTTCTAGCAATCTAGCGTTTTTTACCCCTCGAATTTTTGGTTTTTCAGAATTTTTATTCTCGCGCGTATACATCGGCCTCCCAATTCAGACGCGTATCGATCTCTCCCTGATCGATACCGTGATACCAGATGGTGCACTGCTGCCCTCGGTCGTCTCTGCGGTTCAATTGTTTGGCCTGGAAGCCGGCACATTTGAGCCACTCGGAAACCGACATTTGAGTTCGTACCTTGTAGTTCTCGATGACGGCCTGAAACGACATCTTGTGAATATATACCTTTCCCTTGTGCAAAACGGGTTGCCGGTTATCCAATGCGCTGTAGGTAGCCTCTTTAGGCACCGACCTCTGTAGATATTCGCCAAGGGCGTGCCATAGCGCCCCGCTGTCCTCTGTCTCTTCGTTTTTCTCGATCACGGCAGCTTGTTTCAGGAGCTCGGCTATACGCCCCCACTCATGGCGCTTCATGCCATGCATCACCTTCCCGGTAATTTCGAACATCACATTTGCTACGTGCATCGGGCTTAAGAAATCCCTGGTCTTCCCAATCCGGATCGTGTGGCCGTATGCCTCGAAATACCAATCGGATTTGATTTCCCCGTGCTGCATCACCTTATCAATCTGAAGCTTCATGAGCTCGGACGCCGTAGCCAATGGCCCGATCTCCTGAGTCCGAAATTCCAGCTCGCCACGCTCTGCATCATCATGATGTGCATAGGATCTAGCTTGAGCTATCTGCCCAGCAATGAACTCCAACACATTGTTTCTGTTGAGCTTGTCGGGGTTATGCCTGCGGTAGAACTTGATATACAAGCCAGCTAGAGCATCATCGGACCAGTCGCCCGTTCTCGCGCAAGCACACAGAATGCGGAATATGTCTCGGCTCGGATCTCCTGTTTCCTTTGCCCTCCATCGAAGGCGGAACTGATCATCATCGATTAGGGCTTCGTACATATCCACGGTGAACGCTGAGGCGAGCTGGTCAAGTGACCCGTCGAGCTCGGCTATCTCAACTATCTCAGCGTGCCCGTTGCCCTTGTGCGATTTGTGCGCCTCGTAGAGCGCGCGCAGCGCCTCGCCCGCTGGCTCGATCGTGTCTGGTCCACCTTCCAGTTGCTGCCCGGTGAAACAAAAAAACCGCCCGCGGTCGTACATCTCGATACGGTCGGTCTTCATCGCCGCCGGGAGACTGCCGCGGCAGATGATGTGCAGGCCGGTGCCGGAGGGGCTGATCTCTGTGTAGCTGGCGAGCGCTTCGTTAGACTCTAAAGCAAACGACGTTAGACCGCCGTCTAACGTCCGGCACTTGTCCAGATCCACACCCACGTACGGATCATCGGCGCTGAACACGAACCCGATCCCATCGAACAAACCGTCGATGTACGCCGCCTTGAGCACATCCTCATGATCGCTCCAAGTCTTGGGATTGGTTGATTGTGCCTTGCTCGGTGTCCCGTCTGCCTTGCGTCTTGTTGGGTGGTACGGAACCTTTGTCGGCTTGCCCTTTGGGCTAAGCTCCATCTTCCAGCAAACCCATTGCCTGAGCTTAGCGAGCTCTTGGACAGCCGGAACCTCAAGCATGTAGGGGTTGTGGACAAATGACGGCGCGGGAACTACATTAGGCATATCTCGGTGATCCTCTTTGATGCGGCCTGCATCACTTTGAGTCTGTAGCCGCTTTTCACAGGGTGACTACGGACTATAGCCTTCGGATCGCAAACTAAGCAACGCCCCGGCTGGTTCTCGCTCCCCAGCCGGGGCGTTGTCGTTTCTAGGTGGACGGCGGAATGCCTTCATTTGTCAGATCTTGGTCGATCCGATTCAGCCAGTTGATCTGAGCCACCGAGACAAACGTCCGATCCCCATATTGCTCAACCCGACTTTCAAGATCCCTACAGAACTCCTTGGAACGTTGATCGACGATGCCGAGCTCTTCCTTTGATCGAGTCAGAATGTCCTTGAGCCACGGCAGACGCTTGCCAATGATCCCTGCGCCACACCATCGGACCTTGTCATCCGTCTTGGTCAAAGTTGGTCGCCCAACGACACGATCAGAACGGGGCATCGGCATCACTCCCATAGTCCGACACGTCGAGCACCGGCGAAGCCATCTCGACCAGAGGCTTGATGCGCGCGATCTCGTCGGCGCTGAGCTTGCCGAGCATCTTCGGCGCAATGCAGTAGTAGACCACGCCGTCGCCGCTCTGCGCCTTCTCCAGGCCTAGCGATGTGGCCACCTGCCATGACCGCAGCCCGCGGCCGGCTAGCTTGATCTGGTAGGACCGGATCACCTTGAGCGACGATGCCGGGACCACAACGACGGTCGGCAGCATCTGCTCGGGCCGCACCATCCACAGTAGCCGCTTGGCCTGGCACGCTTGGCCCTTGCGCGGCGTGCCGTCCGCCTTCCGCTTGGCACTACCCCATTGTGCAAACGGGCACGTCGAGCAGTCGCCGCCAGGATTGCCCACGCCCGTCACACCGTCGACGCTGGAGCAGTCGGGCAAGTCACCGCCGCCCGAGTCATCGAAGGACTTCTCGTAGCGGACGCGGATGTCCTGCGAAAAAATAATAACCCCGTCGATCGTCTTGACCGCCTCGTCCTCGCCCTCAAGCGTCGGGACCGCCCACATAGCCGGGCCTTGGCCGGACGGAACCTTGACGTTCTCAAGGTCGAACCGGTCGGGCCCGGACTTGCCGAAGATTTCGCTGATGATCTCACCAACCTCGGCGGGGTTGTGCTGCATGATCTGGTACGACCCCAGAACAGCTGGTAAAGTTTCGCCTTTAGCCATTGTCTCGCTCCTTGGGTTACACGGGGGTTGTTAAAGCCTTGCGCATTGACCATCCCAAAGCATCAATCCGCCTATGTATCGTTGTGCTAGGAATCCCAAGCATTTCAGACCATTCGGCTAGAGATAGCTCACGATGGTTTAACCTAATCATTCTGTTGTTTCTTTTGTTCCTACTCTGCTCCTTCCTTGTTGCCCATCGACAATTGCTTGGCGCATAGAGGCCATTGTTGTCGATACGGTCAATTGAGTGACTAGATGATGGTCTTTCTCCCATATCTTCGTAAAATGAGACAAAGTTCTCCCTCCAACGTTTGCACACTCTAATCCCTCTTGCGCCATAAAACTCGTACGACTGTTCTTTTGGATTATAACAGCGAGAAATCATTCCTGACCATACTCTATATTCAGCTGATTTTGATTTTCCATGGGTGATCACTTTTTCAGATCTCAAACAGCCGCAACTTTGTGTTGTCTTTGCCCTCAAATGAAACCCTAAAACGGTAGTAACCTTACCGCACTCACACTTGCACGTCCAAGACGGTTGAGCTCCTCTATTTTGAGATCGATCTATAACAACCAGACGACCGAATTTTTCGCCTTTCAGATCTATCAATTTCATCACGATTTCCTCGATTTGATTTTGTCAATTTCCGAAATTCGGACATGCGGAGCGAGCCACGCGGGCAGTTCCTCGCCCTCGCCTTCCAGCTCGCGCGCCCATGCCGTGAGGCGTTGCGGAGAGTAGGTTGCCAGCTCCGGCATCCCGTTGGCCTGCACCAGTGCGACGAACTCAGGCATGGGGATGTCCTCGGCCTTGGATGCCCACAACTCGTGAGCAACGTAAACCGTCCGGCCGTTGACGGCTTGGCGTTGGATATCGTGCGCCGACATATAGTTGAGTACCTGCTCAGCCAGCGGCCCGCGCTTGGCCTTGAGCTTCGTGATCGCCGCAGTGTGCTCTGCAATCTGAGTGTCGATCTCGGCCAGCCGGCCTATTAGGGTCTTAGCCACTTCTCGCTCCTTTTTTGCTGCGTCTCGTATTACGCATCTGCTCAAGCCTCGTTGCCCATCGACAATTCCAAGGCGCATATGGCCCATCATTGTCAATTCGATCGATAGAGTGATCAGGCGACGGACGATCGCCCATATCCTCATAAAAATCCGGGAAGCTTTTAAGCCATCTCTCACAGATAGTAATGCCGCGCGCACCGTAATATTTGTACCCTCCTAAATTCTCGTTGAGACAACGTGTTTTCATAGCTCTCCATATTTTATATTCATTTGTGTGAGATTTTTGATGGGTGGAGTTCTTCTGTGCAAGCATTTGTTTACGGAGACATCCGCAGCTTTGTGTATCGCCGCGACGAAGCTCCTTGCCAGCAACAACGATAACCTGCCCGCAGTCACAAGCGCATATCCAAGATGGCCGCTCTCTACGAAGTTCACCCTTAGAGAGCACAGTCAATCTACCAAATCGCTGGTCTGTAAGATCAATTAGAGCGGGCATTCATCACCTCCTCGATCACGGCTTTACGGTCTCGCAATGCTCGATGAACCTTCTGGTCTACCGTGTTCGTGCAAAGCAGATGGATGTTGACGACAGGGCGCGTCTGCCCCGGCCTATGGACTCGTGCGAGAAGCTGCTCATACTCGCCTAGGGAGAAACCCGTACTGAAAAGCACGAGGTAGCGCGCGCGCGTGAGATCGATGCCGACAGAGCCGCTGGCGATCTGGCAACCGACCACATCGACAGCGGCCATCTTGTGACCATCTAAGCCGTCTTTGATGCGCCCGGAGATCTCGGCATAGGTTCTGCCGAGTTTCTCCGTGACGCGTCGGCATCGGTCGAGATCTGCACGAAACCGACAAGCCACCACAACAGGCTCGTCGATATCCTCCAACGTGTCGGCGAGCAGCTTCTCCTTGCTGTCGTCGATCTCGATCGGATCGCCTTCATCGAGCGGCATGCTGCCGCCGCTGATCTGTTGAAGGCGTAGAAGCTTGGCGAGCGCGTTGGCAACGGTCAGCTCGCCAGCCTCGACCTCGGTGTAGAAATCCTCCTCCAGCCCGTCGTATGCCTTTCGGGCTTTCGCGTTCAATTCGCACGTTCGCTCTATGTGCATTGCCTCGGGTAGGTCAAGCACATCCGCCGATGCTTCATAGGCAATGCTGCGGAATTTATCGGCAAACTCTTCTTGGTTTTGGTAGCTCAAAACTTGGTAGTTCCCGTATCCGCCTAGAACCGCATAGCGAGCCCGAAACCGAACGAAGCTGGTCCCGAAAACGCCTTGGTCCAAAAAGCGATATTGGGCATAGATGTCTAGGGGGCTATGCGGGAAAGGTGTTCCGGTGAGCGCAAGCTTGCGCTTGGCCCGCTTGGCCAAATTCTTCGCGAAGATCGACCTCTTGCCGCCAGGCGCCTTGAGCCGATGGGACTCATCAAGGATGAGCAAGTCCCAATCCTGTTTGAGCGCCCATTTGGCGAACTGGCCCGATACCGCACTCTCATAGTTGACGACGACCGCCCACCGGTCGCCATAGGCTTCGCGGATCGATGCGAAGTTCTCGGCAGCGTCGGCCCGCTTGGCTGATGTGCCTTTGTCGAGCGCGAGCACATTGAAAGCTTGCCCGCTGTGCTTGCGGAACTCGCTTGGCCACACCGCCACCACACTGAGTGGGCAGAGGATGAGCACGCGGCGAGCGGTCTCGCAGGCGATGGCCACGGCCATGAGCGATTTACCTGTCCCCATGTGGCAGGCCAACATCGCGCCCTCGTGGGCCATGCCGTGCTTGATCGCCTCAACCTGATGGCCCCATGGCTTGGTGGTAAGGTCGGCGAAGGTTGGCGCGCTCTCGATCGGCGACAGCTTCGCCCAGAACCCTTGATCGGCCTCCAGCGAGCCGTTGAAAGCAGCCTGAAGATTGGTCGCGGCGGTCCTGGTCGCCGGCATAGTCCACACGCGCTTGCCTGCGTTCCACTTGGCGCCGGGCAGCGCCTTGACCGCATCCTTGGCCTCGAATGGCGAGCGGATGGCGAACAGTGTGCCGTGTGTGGTGATGGTGATCATTTCTCTCTCTCGGGGCTTCGGTAGTTCAGCCGAAAATTGATAGCTACCCAAAGAAGCCGCCGTATAAGCTCGGATTCAGAGGGAAAGTCATTCTCATACGAGCGCTCTTTGTCGAGCGCCTTGGCCAGATCATCCGGGATTCTGATGTGTTTTTGCTGCATCGCCCATTTCCGTTGTTGACACCACCGATATAGCCGGTATATATGGTAGCTGTCAATAGCGAATGGAGACCTTCATGAAGGCTTAACCGAAACCCGATATGTCTTTTTGGAAGTCGAAGATCGAAGGAATGGAACGTACCTCCAACCAAAGGAGGCGGGCATGTAACCCGGAAGCCCAAAAGCTTCCCTCGAATGACAGAGACCAAACCAGAGCCCGCGGCGGCCCAAACCCTGACCCGAGCCGCCGCGGGCACATCAGAGAACGGAGCGAGCAGATGCCGAGATATGGAGACAGACAACAGGAAGGCATGTTGTATCTGTTAGATGCAATGGTGCGCGGAAGTTCAGACGGGCTGATTGAAGAGAGCGAAGCTCGTGGCCAACAAGATCTGGTCAATAGTTCGGACCTGCCGATCGATCAGAATCGTGGCCCGACACTTGAGGAGATCTCCGATCGCACAGGTATCGTGTTCGGTGAGAAGATAAACGATCTGTTCATTGAGGTGCAGTTGCCGGCAGGATGGACCAAGAAGGCCACGGATCACAGCATGTGGTCGGAGCTACTCGATCAACATGGCCGCGAGCGCGCAAGCATTTTCTACAAGGCGGCATTATATGACCGTTCGGCTCATATGCACTGGAGCCGTTTTTTTAACGTCCAAACCCGAACCATCGATGGTCAAGGACGCGAACGCTATAAGTCCGATGACTTCGACCGATCGACTGGAGAAGATCACTATTACGTCGAGAATGCGAATGGCGAGACCGTGCATCAGGTTGCCCCAGTGATGTGCTGGGATTCGGTTGAAGATCGGGATGAGCGGCAACGCCTGATGGGCCTCAATGATGAGGCTTCGAAAGAGTGTCGAGAATGGCTAGCCCAGAACCATCCCGATTGGGATGATCCATTTGCCTACTGGGACGAGCCGCCAGCGACTTCCGATAAGACCTGAATCCTGACTCCCCAGCACATGCCGGTTGAGGCCGGCATCTCTGAGCAGTCAGGTCAAAGGAGCGAGACATGTGCTACCCAGCCGACCACCCCTTCGCCAAGCACCCGACCGCTGAGCAAGTCGAGCGGATCACCGATGCCTCGCTCCTGGTCGAAATCCGCCAGGCGGCGAGCGAAGCCGAGGACGCATTGCTGAAGCTAGAGGAAAAGCTCTACACCATGCGGTACGTCAAAGAGAGCGCCGAGGCGCACGACATGTTCGAGGCTGTGTCCAAGATCGGCGATGCGGTCAATCGGGACTTCATGCTGGAGCCAGAGGACATTCAGAATTTGGCCGAGGAGGCGGCGGCATGAGCGAGATCATCGATACACTCTCAGTGGAGATTACAAAAATCTGCAAAGAGCAAGGTCCATCCGATGCGCTTGCTATACTCACAATCACCCTTGCGGGGTTGATCCGCTTCATAGTGGCAAACGGCGCGACACGCGCATTGACAAACGATGAGCTGAAAGAGTGCCTGCACCTATGGAGTGTAACGACACAGCAAGCCAATCGGATTTTCTCGAAATGACCCGCGCCATCTTCGCCGCCCTAACCCTAGCCGCCCTGATCATGGGCGCCGCCGGTATCCATAAATTCGCCGTGCCAACCGAGGAGCAGATCGCAGAGGCGGAATTGCAACGGATGATCGATGAGGCGTTCTGAACATCACCGGCCACTTTGTCTAAAGCATGAAAGGGCTTGAGACTTTCCGATTGGCGTTGGAGCGAGGGGCCGGCTCGGTGACGGCCGGTGGTGGCCGGATCGGCCCCTCGTGCGCCTACAGATCAAACACAACCCTTGGAGAGCGCAACATGCGATATCTTGCACTAATCCTCGTGATCCTCGCCCCTGCCATTGTGGATGCCGCCGACTATGACCAACGTATGCCCGCTACCGAGCTCGAAAACGGATCGGCCAACGCCGCATACCGGACCTTCATCCGAAACGGCGCCACCTGCTACAAATGGGGCCCGATCCGAGCCTGCGACGGCCCATCAACGCCTTTTGGCTCGTTTGGAGGCAATGATAGGAACGGCGCAGGACAAGCCGCAGCCGGTTCGGGCGGCAATAGCGATCCTGGTGGTTCTGGTCCTGGGGAGTCTGACAATGGCGGGTCTAGCGATCCTGGTGGTAGTGGCGGCGGT
>Ga0224513_10000020_pt1 | contig 45581 bp, 44 predicted proteins | sample SF_May12_sed_USG_5_FD_169109 | JGI IMG/M metagenome (GOLD analysis project Ga0224513, IMG submission 169109) | Sediment microbial communities from San Francisco Bay, California, United States - SF_May12_sed_USGS_21 | ecosystem: Environmental > Aquatic > Marine > Sediment | place: USA... | reverse complement strand
TGGTCAGTCTGCCCAACTTATTGTTGTATATACTGATGGTGAGTTTGTACCAACCACTACTGAACCACCCCCACCAACCACTACTGAACCACCCCCACCAACCACTACTGAACCACCCCCACCAACTACAACTGTGGATCCAGAACCTGATCCAATATGCGGTCCTGGAACTGTCTTAGAAAATGGTATTTGCGTAGTTGCATCTGAGAATAAACCTGATGATGGTGGAGGATGCCTGATTGCAACTGCTGCATATGGCACTGAACTTGCACCACAAGTCCAATTCCTAAGAGAGATTCGTGATAATCAGTTGATGAACACTCAATCTGGAGCAGCATTTATGACTGGATTTAACCAATTATACTATTCATTCTCTCCAACAATTGCTGATATGGAAAGAGAAAATCCCCTATTCCAAGAAGCAGTAAGGGCATTTATCACTCCGATGATTTCAACGTTGTCAATCATGACATTAGCTGATGATGGTTCAGAATCTAAAGTGTTAGGACTTGGAATTTCTGTTATTATGCTTAATTTGGGTATGTATGTTGCAATACCTGCATTAGTAGGATTCAAAGCTCATAAATATATTCAATCTAGAAAATAATCCTATTCAATTTTTTCTAGTAAGTTATTATACTCAAATACATTATGTTATCTTATGCATATCGAATATGAAGAATTTGATACAATTGAAGATATTTTGATGTATATGGCATCTGCAGCCCCTCCTATGAAAAATACTATGCCAATTAATTCTTACAAGGGTTATGTAATGTCATTTATCCCACTTAGCCCTGCCACTGGTGATACATATCTGATGATTTATTCTAAAGGTTCACTTGAACCTGGAATCTATGAATTTGATGTCTCATCAAAATCTTACAAAAAAGTTGAAGGAATTGAAAGAGCTGACAAAGTTTACTATATCTCTTTAACCCCTAAACGAAATACTATAGCAGATACTGCAATTGAAAATTTATAATTTTTTTGTTTGAATCTTAGGAGCTGACACTGATCTACTTCTAGCGTATTTGTCAATAATTTCATCTGGAGTTCTTCCATTGAATAGATCCTTACATAACCCTCTTAGATATCTCATGATTGCCCAAGTTCCTGCTTTGAGAATTCCATACATGAAAACTTTCATTGGTGGACCATATGTCTTGTTTCTTAGAATAATTGGAATAATGTCATTGATAACACGCAGGTTGTTTTCCCAACATTTCCAAAATAGGGTGAATTGTGCCTCATTCAAGTTTCCAAAATGCATTGAATTTTTTTCACTGAAATCCTGATACAATAATGGAGCTACTAAACCTCTAAAGTCCATCTCTCTAAAGTCACTCATCATATCGATAGTATATTGAATATCATCTGGAGTTTCATCAGGCCAACCAATTATGATTGTTGCAGCAGGAAACCAATGATTTTCATTTAGAATCTTTGCACCCTCTCTTACAACACTTCCCCACTCTTCAGGCGCAAATGGTTTTGTTTTAACTCCTAGGTGTTTTTTGACCATCGCAGGCGCAACTGTCTCAATTCCTAAATTAGTTGCAAGCCATCTTCCTGTTTCATCTTGTTTATTGATATGTGAAATTTGTTGCATCAATGTGGGATCTGCTGCAACTGCTGAAAACGTCATATGTGTAGTACCAATAAAATTTGCTCCTAATCCTTTGAGTCCTTTCCATAAATCAACAATTGCATCTCTATTTGGAACAAAATCCCTATTATCACATCCATAAAGTAGCATCTCATCTGAATGTAACCAAATTGAATCGAATCCATAATCTAAGTTAGTTTTTGCTTCATGTTGTAATCTTTCTAATGGAAGATCTTTCTTTGATCTTTTGTTTACATCGCAAAAATCACACCCTCTCCCACACCCTCTCATCGCTTCAATTAATGAATTAATTGTGGGCCCTTCAATAACTGGTATGTTCTCAAGATTTCTTACAAAACAATGCATAAGCTCTGGCGCATCTCCTTTCTCTAGATCTTGAAATAAATCCACAGCTAATTCATCAGCTTCGCCTACAACTACTGTGTCAATTCCATGAATCTTCATTCTGTCAGATTTGGCTAATTCCCATGCGCCATTGCCTCCAACTACAACTTGAAAATCATATTTCTTTTTTAGTTGAATAATATTGGCACACATTTTTTTAAATTTCATTGCTACATAAGATAATTTCTCTGGTGACATTGTTGTTGTAACTGGAGCCATTCCTAATGGATCCATCACATTGATTCCTACCACTTTAGTATCTGGTCCAATAGATTTATGTAGCATTTCTGGATGTGCAAGAAAAACCTCTTCTCTTTTGTATCCTCCTTGAAGTAATGAACTCTCTACTCGTCTTAATCCCACTTGGGCAACTTTGACTTCTCCTGTTATGGGATCCGTCTCAACTGAAGGGCAGAATACTTTGTCAAATACCCATTCTGGGAGGACTTCGTATGGCCCACATGCAATAAACCCATAAAGAAAATTCCCTCGATAATTTGTCATTAAACTACGATCAGCAGTTAGTACGACACGTTTGCCAGCCAACTACAAAACTTCGTTAAAGTATGCTATATATCATTTACGAGGATACACATCTCATTTATTTACAAATTTTTAACAGTTTTTGTTTTATTTTTTCTACTAGATCTGTTTGCAATGTTTGCTGCAATTCCTCCTGCCGCAATACCATTGTCTATATTCACTACTGATATTCCCAATGAACAGCTCTGGAGCATTGATGCAAGTGCCGCAATTCCTTTTCCTCCATATCCATATCCAATGGATGTTGGAACTCCTATAATTGGAATGTCTACCATTGTAGAAACAAGCGTTGCCAATGCTCCTTCCATTCCTGCAACTACTATGATACATTCCACATCTTTGTCTATCATTTCTTTTAAAATTGGAAAAATTCTTTGAATTCCTGCAACTCCTACATCATAACTAGTGATGCATTTACAGTTCATTGCTTCACACATTAATCTGGATTCTTCTGCTACTCCAATATCTGATGTTCCTGCTGTAATAATTCCTATTTTCCCGCCTTGAAATTTGATTGGTTTTTTATGTAATAATAATGACGATGAATTTTCCCCTGTTTTTATTCTGACTTTCAATTTTTTTGCAAATGTCAGAATTTTTTGATAATCTTTGTTCTTAATTCTTGAGATTAATACTGAGTTTGTTTTTTCTAGTATTTTTGATGTGATTTTTTTAATTTCATGTAATTCTTTTGTTTCTGCAAAAATTACTTCTGGAATGCCAAGTCTTTTACTTCTATTGATATCTATTTTTGCAAATCCCTCTACTTGTTCAATTGAATATAATGACAGAAGTTTTTTTGCATTACTTATTGAAATTTCCCCCGTTTTTACTGATTCTAAAATATCATAAATTTCCAATAACAACTTTTCTTTGTTTGGATAAAAAAAGGCTTAGATCTTAACACCTGAAATTGCATCTTTGACACTGTTTACTCCTTTATCAAAGACTTGTTTTTCTTCATCATTTAGATCTAATTCGATGATTTTTTCTACACCATTCTTTCCTATGACTGCTGGAACTCCAATTGTAACATCCGAATGACCATATTCTCCATTGAGATATGTTGCAACTGGGATGACTTGTTTTCTATCTCTTACTACTGATTCAACGATTGCTGAAATTGCATTTCCTGGAGCATGAACTGTGGCTCCTTTTAATTCGATCACTTTGGCTGCAACCTGCTTTGTATTTTGAATCAATTCATCTAGTTTCTCTTTAGGGAGAAAAGATGATAATGGAATACCTGAAACTGATGAAAATCTTGGTAGAGGTAACATGTTCTCTCCATGTTCTCCAATTACTAATGCTCTAATAGAATCTCGAGAATGCCCTGTTGCTTCATGAATAAATTGTCTAAATCTTGATAAGTCAAGCATTCCTCCCATTCCAAATACTCTATTTTTATCAAATCCTGATACTTTGTAAGTGATGTATGCCATTGGATCAAGTGGATTTGTAACTGGAATTATCATGGAGTCATCTGCATATTTTTTGATATTCTCTACCACACTTTTTACAATTGATGCATTAATCTTTAGAAGATCCATTCTGGTCATTCCTGGCTTTCTTCCAGAACCAGCTACAACTACAACGATGTTTGAACCTTTCATATCTGCAAAATCGTTTGACCCTTTCACTTCAACATCAATGCCCTGCTCTGATAACATGTGATTGATATCCATTGCTTCTCCTTGAGGAAGTCCTTCAGCAATGTCTAATAACAAAATTTGATCGTCTAATCGTTTTAGTGCAGAAAATAATGCTGCATCTCCGCCTACCTTACCTGAACCAATAATAGTAATCATGTAATTTACTGTAATTTTTCAATAATTAAATCTAATGAAATTCTCTGCATATTAGACGAATTTATAAGCATTTTTGATAATTTTTAATCATGGTTGTCATAATTGATCCTCAGATTGCAGGTATATCTGGAGATATGCTTCTTTGTTCCTTTGTAGATTTAGGTGCTGATACAAATAAAATAATTGATGGAGTTAAACAATCAGAATTTTTTTTATCAGGTTCATCGATTAAAAAAATTGATTTTCAAAAAATTCAAAAACATGGTATTCAATCTACTCAATTAATTTTAGAAACCAGTGATGACGTCTATGAAAGAAAAGGCTTAGAAATGAAAAAGGCAATTGTTGATTCGGTACAGGCAATTGGGCTTTCAGAAGAAGCAAAAATATTCGCAGAATCTTGTATTGGTACTCTGATTTCTTCTGAATCTAAAGTTCACGGAATTCCTGAAAATTCGGTTCATTTTCACGAAGCCTCTTCTATTGACACTCTTGTAGATATTGTTGGTATAACCATTGCTTTAGAAGATCTACAACTATTTGACGAAAAATTCATCTGTTTACCTATCTCTGTTGGTGGAGGATCTGTAGTTTTTTCACATGGCATAATGTCAAATCCTGCAAGCGCAATTCTTGAAATTCTAAAAAATTCAAATCTGATGATCAAAGGGAATGATGCTAATGAAGAACTTACTACTCCTACTGGTGCTTGTGTTCTGGTCAATTTAGTTGATATTTCGATGGATTATTACCCCTCAATGAAAATTGAATCTATTGGTTATGGTGCTGGACAAAAAGAATTCCAAACTTTTTCAAATGTCTTAAAAATTGTTCGGGGCTCTGAAAATAATTTTGAAATTGATTCAGTAAAAATCCTTGAAACAAATGTAGATGATGTTTCTGGAGAAATACTTGGAAATATGATTGAAAAAATCATGGAAAAAGGTGCAAAAGATGTTTCAATTTATAATGGAATTACTAAGAAAGGAAGACCTACACATCTTGTATCCGTAATCTGTAATACTAAAAATATTGATGAAATAATTGACACACTAATATTAGAAACTGGAACATTGGGAATTAGAATTTCTGAATCTAATCGAATTATAGTCCCTAGATCTATTCATAATGTTTCTTTAACTTTAAACAATCAATCTTTTCGAATAAGTTATAAAAAATCCTTTTTTAAAGGAAAAACTAGTTTTAAAATAGAATTTGATAATTTGAAGAGTGTATCTAATGCTATAGATAAATCAATTAAGGAAACCGAGTTATTATTAAGAAAAGAAATTGAAAAATTAGAGGCCACTAATGACAAAGATAAATGATCTTCTAAATTGGTTTGAAGATAAAAACAAAGTAATGGTGGCGCTTTCTGGTGGTGTTGATAGTGCATTAGTTGCGTATGCTGCTTTTCAAAAACTAGGCAGTTCTGCTATTGCAGTTACTGCTGATTACAAAACTCTATCTGAAGAAGAACTTAGGATGGCAAAAAAAATATGTTCTGAAATAGGTATTAGACAACTTTTTTTGGATTATAATGAACTTGAAAATAAAGAATTCATAAAAAATGATTCTAATCGATGTTTTCATTGTAGGTTGGAATTGGGGGATCATTTGATTGAATTGGCTCAGAAATATGATATTCAAATTATTGTTGATGGGACTAATCTTGATGATTTAGGTGATTATAGGCCTGGAATTGAGGCGTTAAGAAAAAATGGAATTAGAAGTCCTCTTGTAGAAACTAATTTTTCAAAATCACAAATTAGAGATGCCGCAGAATTAGTAGGATTATCTGTATATGATAGACCCTCCAATTCATGTTTGGCATCACGAATTCCTTGGGGGCAGAGGGTCACTGCTGAAAAATTAACTAGAATAGAATTCGGTGAAACAATTGTAAAACAACTTACAAAAGTGAAACAAGTTAGAGTTCGTGATTTTGACGGATCTGCAAAAATTGAAGTTGATAAAGAAATGATATCTGTATTTGATGATAAAATCTTGAAACAAATTACTGAGAAATTAAAAATGATTGGATTTATTGCAGTTGAAATTGATCAAGAAGGATATAAACCAGGAAAAATTAATGTGATTACAGATTGATTTATCTTGATAATGCAGCATCTACTCAAATCCATGAAACTGTTTTAAACTCAATGCTGCCCTATCTTAAAGATCAATATGGAAATCCATCATCTATTCATAGATATGGGAGATTAGCTCATAAAGCAATTGAAAAAGCAAGAAAACAAATTGCATCTTTAATCAATGCAGAACCTTCTGAAATTTTAATTACTTCTGGTGGTACTGAATCAAACAATACTGCATTAAGAGGAATATCTATGAAAACTCCTCTTTCTCAAATCATCACATCTTCTATTGAACATGATGCAATTTTAGAACCATGTAAAAAATTGATTCAAGATAACTTTGATGTTGTTTTTCTTCCGGTAAATCAATTTGGTATTATTGATCCTTTAGATCTACAAAATTGTATATCTGAAAAAACAAATCTTGTTTCAATTATGTTTGGAAATAATGAAATTGGATCTATACAACCTATTGCTGAAATTGCCAAAATATGTAATGAACATAAAATTCTTTTTCATACTGATGCCGTTCAAGCAGTTGGTAAAATCCCCATTAATGTTAAAGAATTAGGTATAGATTTGTTATCTATCTCATCTCATAAACTCTATGGCCCAAAGGGAATAGGCGCATTGTATATCAAAAAAGGTATTGATATTGATCCTGTCATTTTGGGAGGTGGTCAAGAACATGGCCTACGTTCTGGAACCGAAAATGTTGCAAATATTGTTGGATTTGGTAAGGCGTGTGAACTTGCACAAAATAACCTAAATGAAAATATGTATTATGTGAAAAAACTTAGAGACATACTAATTGAAAATATACTAAACGAAATCCCTAAAACCACTTTAAACGGTCATCCTAAATCTAGACTACCAAATAATGCTCATTTTACTTTTCTTGGTGTTAATGGAGAAGATCTAATAATCAAACTTGATGAATATGGAATTGCAGCTTCTACAGGTTCTGCATGTTCTGTTAATACACAAAAAGCTTCACATGTTTTACAGGCTATGGGTTTTTCACATGAACAAATTACAGGTTCATTACGATTGACTATTGGAATGTTTAATGATGTCAAAGAAATTGAACAAACTGTTGAGATTCTCAAAAAAGCAGTACAAGAACTTAGATTAGTTTCCCCGTTTAAAGAAAAATATTCTTTTGTTTCTAACAACTAAATTTTAATTTGGAATCTATTCTTTGTAACCAAAATTACTGTCATGATACCTACAATTAAAATAATCACTACAATGCTAAATTCTGGAACGACATAAGTTCCAATAATCTCAATCTTTGAATCCCCCTGTTCAAAATTAATTGTTATTATTCTAGACTCTGAATTTATTGTTTCTTGATATGCTACTTCAATCCCATCTATCAAAATAATGAAAGTTTCATCTTTGCCATTTTGTTTTTCAGCATCAATAAACTCTCTTGGTAAATCTAATGTTATGGCTCCTTCATCTGTTGAATCAATCTCAACTACTACTCCGAAAATATCCGAATTTACTACCATATCTTTAACTGTGCCTCCTTTTATCGTGTATTCTACATCAAATGTTCCATAACTTCCAGCATCTACTTCAAAATTAGTTGTAGTTTTAATTGAACTTGATTTAGGTGTAAAACCAAATTCTGATTCTGCAATATTTCCTTCTCCATATGATACTTTGATTAGATAATCTCCTTGTTTCCATAATGGGCCTTCTGCAATTATTGTATGTGAATAACTCCCATCTTGTGCTACTGTGATCTGTGCAATATCTATAAGATTACCTTCAGTCAAGAGCTGTAACGTTACTGGTGTGCTGCCTACCTTTGTAGCTATTTTTCCTGAAATTACAATTGTATCTCCTTCATCATAGTTGTTATCATCTGTTTGAACTGTAATCATAGATTCTTGTGCAAAAACTGTTCCAGCAGAAATAGTTAGTAATATTATGAGACCATAAAGTATTCTAAAACCCACAAAGTTTCAAATGCACATTTGTATATTTCCTTTACTATCAAAAATGAAAAAATGAAAAAAGTTGTGAATTTAGTATCTTGGTATGATGCTAAGTCTTGATTTTGCAGATACTGCAATTATTGAGATAATTGCTACTGCTAGAATCATGGCTGCAATTGTACCAAACTCTGGGACTACAAAGGTACCAATAATTTCAATTTCTTCAGCGCCTGCTGGGAACATAACTGTTACTTCATTTGCAACAATTTCTACATCATCCCATTCCTCTCCATCTACTAGTACCATGAAGATACCATCTTGGACTGTTTTCGATGGGGTTACTGTTAATATTCCGTCTTCTTCAGCGTTGATGCTAATGACAATTGAATTATCATTAGTATTGATAGTTGCACTAGTTACCATTCCGCCTAAAATACTAAATGGTACACATTGACCATTTGCAGCTATATCATTAGTGCCACATTGTTTACTTGGTCTATCTGTTGTGTTATCTGGTATGTGTGCAACTCCACCTGTTAGTTCAACTTTTGCATTATTACTTTTTTCAGCACTGCCATAGTTTACTTTAATGGTGTAGGTACCGTTGTATTTCCACATTTCACCTGCTGTGTATAATGTTGTCTCAAAATTACCATTTTCTGTTATAGTGAGTTGATCAACTGTAACAATGGAGTTAAGCGGGTTCACAACAGTAACTGTAACTGGAAATCCAGAAGCTATATTTGCTACTTGCCCTTTCACCATAATCGTATCATTGTGACTGTATTCTACTTTGTCTGTCCAAACAGATACTGGAATATCTTCAAGTAACATTTGATTAGCTGCTACTCTGACATCTTCCAAAGAACAATCTACACATGCCAGTTCTTCTGCATATGCTGATGATACGGTTAAGGTACTGACTGCAGTCAAAATGGCTAATAGCGCAAACGACGTACGGCTGTTCATCTTGTTGCGAATTACATATGTCTCTATTTATGTATATTTAAAAAGAGAAAAAAGTTGTGAATTTAGTATCTTGGTATGATGCTAAGTCTTGATTTTGCAGATACTGCAATTATTGAGATAATTGCTACTGCTAGAATCATGGCTGCAATTGTACCAAACTCTGGGATTACTGCTCCATCCTTAATATCTACTTCAGTTGAAGCGGTATATTTTGGATCTTCAAATTGTTGTGCAGTTACAGTGTAAATACCATCTTGTTTCCATAATGGTCCTCCTGTGGTAATTACAGAAGTGAATCCTCCATCAAGCATTGGTGATACTTGATCTACTGATACTACATTTGCATTTGGTGCAGTTACCGTCAATGTAATATCTTGACTTACTCTATCTGTCTGTCCTGTAATCTCAATTATTGTAGATCCCACAACAGCATCTGCATAAATTTCAATTCCTGAATCTCTAGTAACATTTGTTTGATTTGGTACAAAAATCCCTGTTTCTAAATTAGATTCAGTTGCAGAAGTTTTTTCAGTCAAACCATTTGTTACTTCAACAAGAACATGCAAAGTATACAATGAATTTTTTTGTATGCCTTGCATTGCTTCAATTTCATAAAATCCATTTTCAGTCCATGTTGGACCAACTTTGAACTCTACTGTAAATTCTCCATTATCATCTGGTGATACTTGATCAACCGTGACAAGATTATTTCCACTTGGAGATGTTATGTTAAAAGTAACATCCGTAAGATGTGAAATTGTCTTACCTGTGACAGTAATTATGTCTGAACCTTTATCAGCCGTTGCTGTAATGGACATTCCAAGAGTTTGGGCAAACGCGTCTTGTTGAATTGAGGTCATTGAAATTAACGACAGTGCCATGAGGGCTATTGCCATTGATGTTGTAGAACGTTTAAAATTCATCCTACTTCGTTCCATCTATATTGTTATTTATGTATATTTAAAAAGAGAAAAAAGATGAAATTTAGTATCTTGGTATAATACTAAGTTTTGATTTTGCAGATACTGCAATTATTGAGATAATTGCTACTGCTAGAATCATGGCTGCAATTGTACCAAACTCTGGGACTACCCATGTGCCGATTACTTCGATCTCTTCAGCCCCTTCTGGGAATGATATGGTGAGTGTTCTATCTGTTGATGTTTTTGTTTCATCAAAGTCTACTTCTTCTCCATCAACCAAGACAAAGAATTCGTCATCATCACCATTTTCGAATAATGCATCTGCTACAGATCTGGGAATTGTGAGGGTTAGTGAACCATCGCTTGTAGCATCAATAGAAATAATCAGTGAATTTGCATCCACATCAGGCATTATACTTAGTAATTTGCCGCCTGTAATTTCATATCCTATCAAATCGTTGGAACCTTCTATTACAACAGTTGTATCACTTAGTGTTGAAGTCGCTGTGGAGCCTCCAAATTCAAATGATGTTGTTGCTGATCTATTCTCGGTTCCATATTGAACTGTAATTGTGTATGTTCCACTTGCTTTCATCAATGCTCCCCCTGCCGCAATTTCAGTACTGAATCTTTTGTCAGCACCAATTGTTACTTGTGCAATTGATACTCTATTATCATTAGGAGCTTGAACGATTACACTTACTGGAGTTCCCGAATACAGATCTCTAACTTCCCCTGTTACTATGATTGTTTCACCCTCTGAATAGGATGCTTTGTCTGTAGTAACAACAATTGAGTTTTGTACTTGTCCAAATGCTGGTGCCATGCCAATACTTACAACCAAAATTGCAGATAAGGCAAACACCGATAGATGAGCTTTCATCATTTTTACGCCTAAATTTCTACTATTTAAGGTTGTGAAAAAATTTGTTGACAAAATAGAAAAAACAGTGTTTAACGAATTTCAGATTAGATATATATTAACCCGAGCGTGAGATTTTGACAGTTTGTGTGTATTATTTACTGTTACATTTAATGTTCCATGTGGAGGTATTGTAAATGGCAATTAAGAAAAATCAAGTTCTAGTACCTGATCACATCTATGTGCCAAAACATGAAATTATTTCTAAACAAGAAGCCGAAGAAGTTTTACAAAAATATAATTGTACACCTACTGAGCTACCGTTAATCTTTGTAAATGATCCTGCAATTTTGGGACTTGGTGTAAAACCTGGGGATATGATAAAGATTACCCGGAAAAGCCCAACTGCAGGTACGAGTTTCTATTACAGATATGTGGTGGAAGTATAGATATGGTAGATCCTTCAACCAAACGTTGGCCAGTAATTCAAGATATTCTAAAACGTGAAGGTATTGCACGTCAGCATCTAAATTCCTTTGATGAATTTTTAGAAAGAGGACTTCAAAGTATCATTAATGAAGTTGGACAAATAGATATTGAAAATGCTGAATACCCCTACAAAATTCAATTAAGTAAAGTCAAACTACAACAACCTAGAATGATGGAATTGGATGGCTCTATCACTCATATCACCCCTGCTGAAGCGAGATTAAGGAATGTTTCTTATTCTGCACCCGTAATGATGGAAGCTAGTGTAGTAGAGGATGGAAAAATTTTAGAATCTAGATTTGTTCACATTGGGGATGTTCCAGTAATGACAAAATCCAATGCATGTATCTTACATAATTTTTCTACTCAAAAATTAATTGAACATGGGGAAGACTCAAACGATCCTGGTGGTTATTTTATCATTAATGGTTCTGAAAGAGTAATTGTGGGATTAGAAGATCTTTCTTATAATAAAATTATTGTTGATAGAGAAACTGTAGGTGGAAATATTGTTTTCAAAGCTAAAGTTTATTCTTCTATTGTTGGTTATCGTGCCAAATTAGAACTTGTTATGAAAAATGATGGACTAATTGTTGCTAGAATTCCTGGCTCTCCTGTTGATATTCCAGTTGTAATATTGATGAGAGCTCTTGGATTAGAATCTGATAGAGAAATAGCCACAGTAGTTTCATTGGTAGATGAAATTCAGGATGAACTAGAAGGTTCATTTGAAAAGGCAGGTGATGTTCCAACGTCAAAAGATGCTATAGTATACATTAGTAAAAGAATCGCACCTGGAATGTTAGAAGAATTCCAGATAAAACGTGCCGAGACTTTACTTGATTGGGGATTGTTACCTCACTTGGGCAAACATCCTGAAAATAGGAAAGAAAAAGCTCAATTCTTAGGTGAAGCGGCTTGTAAACTATTAGAATTAAAACTTGGTTGGATTTCACCTGACGATAAAGATCATTATGGTAATAAAGTAATCAAATTTGCAGGACAAATGTTAGCGGATCTGTTTAGGACTGCATTTAGAAATTTGGTTAGAGATATGAAATATCAATTAGAAAGATCAGGTCAAAAACGTGGAATCAATGCCGTTGCTGCAGCAATTCGTCCAGGAATAATTACTGATAAACTAAATAATGCTATTGCAACTGGAAATTGGGGAAGAGGACGTGTTGGTGTTACTCAGTTACTTGATAGAACCAATTACCTTTCAACGATTAGCCATCTTAGACGAATTCAATCCCCCCTTAGTAGAACTCAGCCAAATTTTGAAGCAAGAGATTTACATGCAACACACTTTGGAAGAATATGCCCAAGTGAAACTCCAGAAGGATCAAATTGTGGTTTAGTAAAAAATTTAGCACTATCTGGAATTATCTCTGTTAATGTTCCGTCTGAAGAAATTGTAGAAAAACTATATGATCTTGGAACTGTACATTTCTTTGATGCTAAAGAAGATTTGAAAAAAGATGGTACTAGGGTGTTTGTTGATGGTCGTTTAATTGGATATTACAAGGATGGTGCAGAATTAGCTGAATCTCTTAGGGATCTTAGAAGAAATTCAAAGATTCATCCTCATGTTGGAGTCTCATTTCATAAATCTGAAATTGAAGGTTCAACAAGAAGACTTTATGTAAATTGTAATGCTGGACGAGTATTAAGACCACTTATTATTATCAAAGATAACAAACCATTGTTAACTCAGGAACTGTTGGATAAAATTTCAAAGAAATTACTTTCATGGACTGATCTTTTGAGAATGGGTATTTTGGAAATGATTGATGCAAATGAAGAAGAAAATTGTTATGTTACTTTGGATGAAAAAAATGCAAAGAAACATACTCATCTTGAAGTGTTTCCACCAGCAATTCTGGGTGCAGGAGCTTCCATCATTCCCTATCCTGAACACAATCAATCCCCAAGGAATACGTATGAGTCTGCAATGGCAAAACAAAGTTTGGGATTTTCTACACCTATGATGAATACTAGTACCTATGTTAGACAACACTTTATGTTGTATCCACAAACCCCAATTGTTAATACCAAAGCAATGAAGCTTTTGGGACTAGAAGACAGACCTGCTGGTCAAAACTGTGTTGTTGCAGTGTTGCCATTTGATGGCTATAATATTGAAGATGCTATTGTACTAAGTAAAGCCTCTGTTGATAGAGGATTAGGGCGAACTTTCTTTTATAGGATTTATGATGCCGAAGCAAAACAATATCCTGGAGGAATGCGCGATAGCTTTGAAATTCCTAATGCTGAAGATAATATCCGAGGATACAAAGGAGAACGTGCATACAGACTACTTGAAGAAGATGGGGTTGTTGCAGCAGAAGCTCCTATCAAGGGAGGTGATATTTTGATTGGCAAAACTAGTCCTCCACGATTCATGGAAGAATATCGAGAGTTTGAATCCACTGGTCCTTATAGAAGAGATACTTCTATTGGTGTAAGACCGTCTGAAGCTGGAGTGATAGATACTGTTGTTATGACTCAATCAAATGAAGGTGGAAAAATGTACAAGATTAGAGCAAGAGATATGCGAATTCCTGAAATTGGTGACAAATTTGCATCAAGACATGGACAAAAAGGCGTACTTGGAATTTTAGCTAAAGCGGAAGACCTTCCTTATACTGCAAATGGAATGTCTCCTGATGTATTGATTAATCCTCACGCATTTCCATCGAGAATGACCGTTGGAATGATGATGGAATCTGTTTGTGGAAAAGCTGCAGCACTACGTGGAAATCGATTTGATGGCTCTGCATTTGTAGGTGAAAAAATGGATGAAGTTAAAGAGGTAATGGATGCACATGGTTTCAAATATTCTGGTAAAGAAATAATGTATGATGGACGAACTGGAAAATCATTTCCGGTTGAAGTCTTTATTGGTGTTGTTTACTATCAAAAATTACATCATATGGTTGCAGATAAAATTCATGCGAGGGCACGTGGACAAGTTCAGATGTTAACCAAACAACCAACTGAAGGAAGAGCTAGAGGTGGAGGCTTAAGATTTGGTGAAATGGAACGAGACTGTTTAATTGCATATGGTGCTTCAATGATTCTAAAAGATAGATTACTAGATGAGTCTGACAAATCTGACATTTTTGTATGTGAAAGATGTGGTCTAGTTGCGTATCATGACATTAAACAAAGAAAGTATGTTTGCAGAGTCTGTGGCGATAAAGCTAAAGTCTCCTCTGTATCTGTAGCATATGCATTCAAATTACTCTTACAGGAAATGCAGAGTCTTAATGTCGCACCTAGATTATTAATTAAGGAGAAAGTCTAATGTCTATTCAAGCAATAAAATCCATTGATGGAATTCGATTTTCAGTATGGTCTCCAACTGAAATTCGAAAATACTCTGTTGCTGAAGTTACTGCTCCTGAGACATATGATGAAGATGGAATGCCAGTTCAAGGTGGTCTTATGGATGGTAGACTAGGGACTCTTGAACCTGGGCAAAAATGTCTAACCTGTGGGAATACTGCAGCAAGATGTCCAGGGCATTTTGGACACATTGAACTTGCTGAACCTGTATTGCATATTGCTTTTATTGATAACATATACAAATTATTACAATCAACATGTCGTTCTTGTGCGAGACTTAAAGTTCCTCAAGATGACTTAAACGCATTCAATAAAATCAAAAATAAACAAGCAGCTTATACTGTAATTTCACAAAAACGTATACCAGAACAAATTATAGAAAAAGCAAAAAAAGCTAAAGAATGTCCTCATTGCGGAAAAACACAATATGAGTTAGTTTTTACAAAACCAACTATTTTTGTTGAGAAAACAGAAATTGGTGAACATAGACTACTCCCTATTACCATCAGAGAAAGATTTTCACAAATTCTTGATGAAGATTTAGAATTATTATCATATGACCCTGTTACTGCTAGACCAGAATGGTTTATTCTTCAAGCCCTGCCTGTTCCTCCAGTGACTGTTAGACCATCAATAATTCTTGAAACAGGAATAAGATCTGAAGATGATCTGACTCACAAAATGGTTGATATTATCAGAGTTAATCAAAGACTTAAAGAAAGTAAAGAAGCAGGAACTCCACCTTTAATTGTACAGGATTTGGTTGATTTGTTACAATATCATACTACAACATATTTTGATAATGAGGTTTCTGGAATACCACAAGCTCATCATCGTTCCGGACGTCCTCTAAAAACTTTAACTCAAAGACTCAAAGGAAAAGAAGGAAGATTTAGAGGCTCATTATCCGGAAAAAGAGTTGATTTTTCAAGTAGGACTGTTATATCTCCAGATCCTAATCTGGATTTGTCTGAAGTAGGAGTTCCTGAAGCTGTTGCTACAAAACTAACAATTCCTGAAATTGTTACAGAATGGAATATTGGGAGAATGAGAAAACTTGTAATTAATGGACCTGATACCTTCCCAGGTGTAAATTATATCGTTAGACCTGATGGTGTCAAAATTAGATTGGATTTTGTAGAAGATCGTTCTACAATTGCTGAAACACTTGAAATTGGATATTTAGTTGAAAGACACCTTGCAGATGGAGATATTGTTATGTTTAACCGACAACCATCGTTACACCAAATGTCTATTATGGCTCATTATGTTCGAGTTCTTCCAGGTAAAACTTTCAGATTACATCCATCTGTATGTCCTCCATACAATGCAGATTTTGATGGTGATGAAATGAATCTTCATGTTCCCCAAAGTGAGGAAGCAAGAGCTGAAGCAATTCTTTTGATGAGAGTTCAAGATCAATTAATATCTCCAAGATATGGTGGCCCAATCATTGGGGCACTCAGAGATTTTGTTACTGGTGCATACTTGTTAACTAAAGATGATACAGTTCTATCTGTTCAAGAATTTTCAAACTATGCAATGCTTGGTGGCCATACTGGTCCACTTCCTAAACCTACAAAAACAAAAGATGGTCCAGTTTACACCGGTAAACAATTATTCTCATTATTCCTTCCAAAAGATTTCAATTATGTACTAACATCAAAATGGTCTAAGGGAACAAATGGTCCACAAAAAGACGTTGTAATTAAAAATGGCGAATTAATTAGCGGTGTAATTGATAAAACATCTATTGGTGCAGAAGAACCTGAAAGTGTTTTACACAGAATTACAAAAGATTATGGTAATGCAACTGGAAAAAGTTTTCTCAACTCTATCCTAATTATGGTTAAACAATTCATCACCCATTATGGTTTCAGTTATGGGTTTGGTGATCTTGAAGTACCAGAAAAAAATAGATTGCAAATTCTAGATGATATTCAAGGAACTTATGATGTCATCTCTGATTTAACTGATCAATATGAGAAAGGAACTTTAAAACTTACAAGAGGTATGAGGCCTGAAGAAGCCTTAGAAGCATATATTGTAAATGAGTTAGGTAAGGCAAGAGATAAGGCAGGTTCAACTGCAAATGACTCTCTTGATGATAGTAATGCTGGAAAAATCATGGCCACTACTGGTGCCAGAGGCTCATCTCTAAACGTAGGTCAAATGGCAGGTGCATTAGGTCAACAATCCAGAAGAGGAAATAGACTGCATGATGGCTATAATAACCGAGCATTACCTCATTACCAAGAACATGATAATAATCCAGATGCCCATGGATTTGTAAAATCTAATTATCGAGAAGGTCTTTCTGCATTAGAATTCTTTTTCCATGCAATGGGAGGACGTGAAGGACTTGTAGATACTGCAGTTAGAACCCAACAAAGTGGTTACATGCAACGTAGATTGATTAATGCACTAGAACACATTAGATTAGAATATGATGGAACTGTAAGAGATCCACACGGACACATTGTTCAATTTCTTTATGGCGAAGATGGAATAGATGTGGCAAAAAGTGATCATGGTGAAGCATTTAATGCTACTAGATTAGCTGAATCTCAAACTATTGTTGATTCTGGAAAGAAGGCCACAAAAGATGAAATTGATATTCTTGCTAAGAAATATACTAAGACATTTAATCCAAGATTAACTTCACTTGTCACTGATGCCTTACAAAATTCGAACTTAAGTAAAGAAGGTGTAGAAGTTGTATGTAAGAAAGGACTTTCACTTTATAACAAAGCTAAAGTAGAACCGGGACAAGCAGTTGGAATTATTACTGCTCAATCTATCGGTGAACCTGGCACACAAATGACTTTGAGAACATTCCATTTTGCCGGCATTAAAGAAAGAAACGTTACATTAGGTCTTCCAAGATTAATTGAATTAGTTGATGCAAGAAAAAAACCTGTTACTCCAACTATGGATATTTATCTAGACGAGGAATCAAAGAAATCCCGAGAAAAAGCAATTGAGGTTGCAAGAAATGTTTTACAAACTAAGGTAAGTGCATTAATTGCTGATAGTGAAACTGATTATTCTACTGAAATTAAATTAATCTTGAGTGAAAATAGACTTCGTGAACGAGGATGTTCTATTACTGAAGTTGAAACTGCACTTTCATCAAATAAAAAATTCAAAATGGAAACAACTGGCAAGTTAATCACATTAAAACTAGTTGAAGAATCTGATACTGCAACAGTTATTGCAATTAGAAATAAAGTTCTTAATGCTACTGTTAAAGGAGTACCAGAAATTGAACGTGTTACGTTAGTTCAAAAAGATGATGAATGGATTATCCAGACAACCGGTTCTAACATTACGAAGCTACTTGAGGTTAAAGGTATTGATAAGAGAAATGTGAGAACAAATAATGTCTTTGAAATTGCAGGAACTTTGGGTATTGAAGCTGCAAGAAATGCATTGATAGATGAACTTAATCATACATTAGGTGATCAAGGATTAGAGGTTGATAATAGATACATTATGTTAGTGTCTGACTTGATGTGTTCAAGAGGTTATATGCAACAAATTGGTCGACATGGAATTGCCGGAACAAAAGATAGCGTTCTTGCCCGAGCTGCATTTGAAATTACTGTTCCGACAATTGCACATGCTGCACTTGGTGGAGAAATTGAACAACTCAAGGGTATCACTGAAAATGTAATTGTTGGTAGTAATATTCCAATTGGAAGCGGTACTGTCGATCTATATATGCAAGTAAGCAAAAAAAAATGAGGAGCAAGAATTAGGTCTAAGTGATAATTATGGCAGATGAAATTTCGACATTAATGAATAACAGTAAAGATAAAGTTGTTTTACTTAGATTGAGAAATACTAAAACTATTCATGGTACACTCAAAGACTTTGATATTCACATGAATCTAACATTGGAAGATGCTGAAGACATATCTGATGAAAAGCCTGTAAAACTTGGGACCGTTTTATTACGTGGTGACAATATCTTAGCAATTTCTTTACCTGAAGAAAAATCTTAGAATTTTATTCATCAAACATTAAATCTTGTCTTTGATAAAATCCATCATGCCTTTGTTTTTGATAATTTCTGCATTGATTCTTTTACCTGCATTTGGAGAATCAATTCCTGACTATGATGATCCTTACTCTCCTATCTTTGTTGACAAACCTATCTATTCTTGGACTGACAAAATAAAAATGACGATTATTGCCCCTAGTTGGAATACTGATAGACATCTAATTGATTCAATTGGAGATAATGAAAATAATCCAATTAAAATCTCAACTGGCGAAAATTCACTAGAACCATATAGATTTACTGAGACTGATGTTAATTCTGGAATTTTCACTGCTGAGGTAATTCTTACAGGTTTTGTACATGATGCTGATGGTGACGGTGATATTGATACAATACCTAGAACAATTGGTAATGGACCAACTAATGGATTTTTAGAAATAGATAGAGATTCTGGAATTACAATCTCCTTTGAATTTGCAGATGGTGTGGTGCTGACTGAATCTGCCCTTGTAAGTTGGAATCTAGGAACAATTCAATTTTTAAAAGATGTTTTTTCTTCAAATGATTCTGTAGTTATTCGTGTTATTGATTCTGATATGAATTTAAATCCTGAAGCTCTGGATCAAATTCCAATACAACTTTCTTCCGATTCTGATGTTGCAGGAATTGTAGTTGATGCTGTGGAGACATCTGAAAGCTCTGGTTCTTTTCTTGCCACTGTATCTTTATCTCAAACTTTGCCTTCTAGCGGAAATAGACTTTATGCTCTTATTGGAGATAAAATATTTGCTAAATATGATGATAATACATTGCCAAAACCATTTTCCATTTCTGATAATTTAGAAATTGAGACTTTTGCTAAAATTGATTCACTAATTATTCCAATTGAACGACTTGAAAATTTACCAATTTTTTTGTCTGATAGCTTTGGTAATAAACTAGAATCTTTTTCATCACACGATCAAATGCAGATAGTTGGAACTATAACAAATGAATATGACTTTAAGCAGAAATTTGTTTATCTCTTTCAGGTAAAAGATGATACTGATTCTACAGAATCAGTATCATGGATTCAAGCTGAATTATCTCCAAAACAAAGTCTAGGTCTTTCACAATCTTGGATTCCTAAAAAACCTGGAACATATAATATTGAGACGTTTGTTTGGAATTCTCTTAATAATCCAATTGCATTGGCCCCATCAATGTCGACTTCAATCACTGTCAAATGAAAAGTATAATTTCTACGTGATTATTAAATAGAAAATTATGTGTTAATCAACGTGTTAGTGTATTTGTTAGCGGTTACATTGACGTTAACCGTATTATCTCCTCTAATTTTTACGGATGTTTTTGCAGATTCATTTGATGTATCTTTTGATAAGCAAGTATACAGTACTGGTGATTTACTTACTATTTCAGGTAAAATTTCTGATTTTGGAATGCCAGTTATTGCAATGAAAATATATGATCCTGAGGGAAAAATATTATCTGCAAACAGTTTACAAATTATATCTCAAAAAACTTTCACTAAAACCATTACTCTAGACTCTCCATTTTATGACAACACTGGAGAATATATGGTAACTTTGGATTATGGACAACTTTCTGAAAATTATTATTTTGTTATTGACAGTGAATCTCCTAAACCAATAACACCCATTGATGACTTTGAAGAATCTGAAATTATTTTACTATACACTGACAAAAAACAATACACTGATCAGGATATAATTAAAATCACTGGACTGGTTTCTATATTAGATGCTCCTTCGGTATTGATGGGAATATATGATCCTTATGGAATGCCTACTGGATTTTATTTTGGCTCAATTAATTCTGATCTAGAATTTTCTACAAGTTTTCTTGTAAAATCTGGAGTTAATTTTAAAGTTGATGGGATATATTCAATAAAAGCACATTATGCCGAAAAAGAATTTGTATCTTTTTTTGAGTATTATGAAGTTATACCACCATCAATTGATGACACCATTGATGACACCATAAAAAACTCAAAACATGAAAAAAAATTACCTAAATCTACTGAAGAAATTATTTCTAATGTACGAGATACATCATCTAAAATAAAAAACCCTGAAATTAAAAAACAAACTAATCTTACTGTTGAAGATGTTGAATTAGGGAAATTGCTTAATCAAATTAATCTACAATGTGATTCAAGTACTTTTACTGACACAATTTCATATTATGACGGAATGGGTCCTGCATTGTACAGATTATGTAAATTTGATAATTCTTTGAATTTTTTTAATCAATCATTAATTGATGATCCTAATAATATAGAAATTCTTGTAAACAAAGGTTCTGCCTTAGGAAAATTGGGATATTTTTCTGAAGCAATATTGTATTATGATCAAGCAATCCAAATTGATCCTAATTTTTTATCTGCTAAAAACAATAAGGCAAATGCTCTCGCAAATCTTAAACATTATGATGATGCAATTTTATTGTACAATGAAATTATAGAGAAGAATCCTAGTTATGTTACCGCAGAAAAAAATCTTGAAGTCATATTATCATCAACTCCTCAAATTCATAAAGTAGTTAATGAGAACCTTGAAACTGATACTAAAAATTCCTCTTTCCAAGAATTCGTACCACTTAAAAAAATTGATTCAATAAAACATGAAAAACAAAAACCTAGGAATTTCCTTGAAGAAGTAAGTATGGCATTTTCATCTTTAGGTCCATTATTGGGTTTTGTAAACTGACTTTTTCTTATTGTTCTACTTTTTCCATAAACCTATAAAGCCCTGTTGAGACGATTGTCTTAAGGAAACACATGAGTAAGATACTTGAAAAATCATTAAAAGATGCTCTCAAAGAAGATAAACTGACTATGGGTGCTAAACAAGTTTTAAACTCTGTAAAAAATTCCAAGCTAATTGTATTGTCTCAATCCGTAAAAAAAGAAATGTTTGAGCAAATTAAATCTGATGCAAAAAAAGAAAAAATACCTTTAGTGAACTTCCAGGGAACATCAGTCGCATTAGGGAGATTATGTGGCTTACAATTTAGAATTTCAACAATTTCGTTTAGATCAATCACTGATGCTAACATCAAATCAATTTTAAAAGATACAGTAGCTGAGGAAAAAAATGTTTGATTCTGTTTTATTTCATGAAAGTTTAAATGAGACATTTTTTGTTCGGAGATAAAAAGGAATTCTTATGACACAATCAATTAAACTCACAACTGATCAAATGCGTATGATGTCTCTCTTTCAAAATGTTACCGGTGCAACTGCACGAGATTGTGTTGAAGATGAAAAACAAGATAGAGTAATTTTTGTAGTTAATACTGGGAAAATGGGTCTTGCAATTGGCAAGGGTGGCATTCACATCAAATCATTACAAAATATTGTTAAACGAAATGTTGAACTGGTAGAGTTTGATGAAGATCCTGCAAAATTTTTATCTAGTTTGCTTAATTCAAAGTTAGTTTCTGAAGTAAAAATAAATAAAAGAGCAGATGGCTCAAAACAGGCAATTGTTCTGGTGGATCCCAGAAAAAAAGGAATAGTTGTTGGTAGAGAAGGTAGAAATGCTGAGAAAGCAAGAATGCTTGCAAAACGCTATTTTGATATTACAAGTGTGTTAATTAATAGCCCTGAACGAGCAACCTTGGAGATGTAAGATATGACAAAATCACCTCTTGGATTATTTGCAGGTAGAGTTTTGATCTCTAAAAGAAAAGGACAGAGATGGGCAATTTCTACTTACAAGAGAAGAGAACTTGGTATTGATAAAAAAGCAGATCCTTTAGGTGGCGCACCTCAGGCTCGAGGAATTGTTTTAGAAAAAGTAGGTATTGCTGCAAAACAGCCCAACTCTGCTATCCGAAAATGTGTTCGAGTTCAATTAATTAAAAATGGTAAAACAGTTACAGCATTTTTACCACGTGATGGAGCAATGAATTTCATTGATGAACATGATGAAGTACATATTCAAGGTATGGGTGCAACACAAGGTGGAGCAATGGGAGATATTCCAGGAGTTAGATTCAAGGTTTTCAAAGTTAACGGTACATCACTTCATGAGTTAGTAATCGGAAAGAAAGAGAAACCAAGGAGATAATCATGACTCAAACAAAGAATTTATTATTATTTAGAAAATGGGATTTGTCTGATATTGAGATCAATGATCCTGGATTGAAGACTGCTATATCATTGAGAAAACAAATTTTACCATATACCTATGGCCGCTCCGCACTTAAGAGATTCAACAAAGCTGATGTTAACATTGTTGAACGATTAATTAACAAAACAATGCATTTTGGAAAAAAATATGCAAAGAATACTGGTAGAATGACTGGTAAAAAAACTAAACTTCTCAATACTGTAAAAACTTCATTTGAAATCATTTCCCTGAAAACTGGACGAAATCCCGTTGAAGTTTTAGTTAGAGCTATTGAATTTTCTGCACCTAACGAAGATACTACTAGAATAGTTTATGGTGGTACCGTATATCATGTATCTGTTGATGTTGCTCCAATTAGACGAGTTGATTTGGCTCTAAAATTCATTTCCGATGCAATTAAAGAAGCAACTTTTTCTAATCCAAAACCTATTGAAGAACATATGGCTGAACAACTTATACTTGCAGCATCTAATGATCCAAGTGCTCCTTCTGTAAAGAAGAAAAATGAGTTAGAACGTATAGCCCAAGCATCAAGATAAAATTATTCCAGTAGCCCGAGGCAGATTCGAACTGCCGTCTCCGCCTATCCACTCTTGAGATCCAGAGGGCAGAATCCTTGATCTAAAATATTATTTGACCGCTAGACTATCGGGCTACCAATGCAAATTCTGATGTTTCAGAATATAATCATTTGCTGAATTACTTAATTCTAACTTCATGAATGGCAGTAGCATAATCACAGTCTGCTTTTAATCTCATGTATGGAATTAATCTGAAATGAATTGAATAGATATTTTTTTCCTTTAATAAAATTCCTTTTTGCATCAATGAAACTAATCCTCTTGATGTGATTGTCATTGTTACATTTTTTTCTTTACATATTTGATCCCGTTTTTTTTGATATTGTTTTAATGAAAATGCGACATCGTTAATCTCTAAAATCAAAGGCCAAATAATCTCCGCCCACACAAATCTCCTGTTTTCTGTTGCTGAAGCGTATTTTCCTTTTTCACTCAACATTAATAACATCTGCAAAATGTGCTATAACTTAATAGTTGTCTCAAAACGAAATTGAAGAATCTCTTAATTTGTTGGAAAAGGATTGGGATGTTGATCCAATTTTACGAAAATTCATGCTTGGTAAAATTACTGATGTATCTGATTACCCAATCAAAGTTAAAGATGTAATTTTTCATGTGCCTTACTTGAATTCTGAAAAAAAATATATTTTATGGAAATGTTATTGGCCTGATTGTCACAATTGTTGTGATCGACAAGGAAGGCTTCCATTGACATCTGATGATCTAATTACTATTGGTAAAGGTTTGAAATATCAAAAACCTTCAGATTTTATAAAAAATGAAACTCTTACTGTAACTTATCAGGAGCCAGGTCCATCAGGACAGATGACTACTATGACTACCATTAACCTCAAAAGAAAAAATGATGAAACTACACAAGATGATGGAACTCATATATCCTGTAGGTTTTTAGATGAAAAAGGCGGGTGTAGTATGCATCCTGACAGACCTGGAGTGTGTTATCTTTATCCTTTTTCAAGTTGGTTAGAAAATGAAAAAGGAATTGCACGTGTCCATGCAACTTATCAGTTTACTGGTGATTGTCCTGGATTTTATCTTGCAGAGACTTTAGACCCTATGAAAGAAGAATTTAAGGAATATTCAAAAACAATCTATGATTACAATATGGCTTCAAATCGAACTAATAGGGAGGGCTTCGGCTCAGTTAGTTTTAGTTAGGCTTTTGCTACTTTCATCAAGTCAGCTATTTTGATATCCATTCCAAATCTGTCTTCATTCTTTTTCATATATCTGAATATTGCTAGAAAATCAGGTAATGCTTTGAAAAAATTAAAATCCTTGTGAATTTTTGCTCTAACAAAGTTAAACACCTTAGCATAAACTTTGTAGTGCTTTTCAACTGCTTTTTCATACGCTTTAAAGTCATGCATGTTCTCTAAGAAAATCTCAACACACTGCATTGATGGAATGATTCCTTCGCCTAAAAGAGCATATACTGTCCCAATTGATTCGCCGACACCAACTACTTTACCTGAATAATATGGTTTACATCTATCTGGGGTTGCTAATCTAATTGGACGTCCTTTAGTTGCAATTACTTTTCCTCCGTGTTTTTGTAAAAATTCATCTGTTGCCTTTATGTGATTTTTATTATAATCCCCTGCCCCAATATGTGCCCATTTTTCACCTAATGGAAAATACCAAAAGTATCCTGACATTCCAGGAAATGGTTCAATGTAGAAATCATCGTATGGTACTCCATTTTCATATTCAACTTTGTATTCATATGTTGGTAGGAAAAAATCCTCTTCCAGTTTTGGCAGATACACTCTGTGAAATCCTGTACAATCAACAATCATGTCATATTCTTTTTCTAATTCTTCAAGCTTTGGTGGTTGACCGTAAACTACATTGCAGTCTTTGATAAAATCTTTAATTAATCCTAATTTATTATATGTACACAATCCTTTTAATCCAATATCAAATTTCACATCATTATTCATCTTAACATGCATGTTTCTACCATCGTGAATTAGAAAATTATTGAAATCTCTTCCAGTCTTTTTACAAAATTCGTTTAGTACTGGTTTAATTGTTCCCCATGCACAAATAGAATCATGTCTTTCTTCTGTCATCCTTTCATATCCAACTACCTCGTATTCAGAATTCTTTAATCTTGCCATGAGATAAGAGCCTGCTACCCCCATCCCCATAACTGCTATCTTCAAGATATTTTGCGATTAATCTATGCCTAATAAATATACTATCTGAAAATTTTACTACCCTATCTTTGATGGTTTTTTATTAGTAGGAAAAAGTAGTGTCAGTTAAATATCAAAATTGAGTAGATTTTTTGAAAAGGTGATCTTTCGTCTGTTTACAACCGTTTCAGACCTTAAGATAATTGCTGTCATCAGAGAACGCTAAGTTGCTGATCTTAAGCAAGTAGCTGTCATCAACATCCTTTGGAGTTGATCTTGAGCTCAACTACCCTTATTCAATTAAAATTGCTGGTTTAAATGGCCTGGCATGTCTTGCCTTTCCTTTAGGATCATAAAGGTTTGAATCTGATTCAGAAAAGATTTGAATGTCTACACCAAAGTCTTTTTCCCCTAATTCAGTTAACTCATCTACAAGAAAACTTTTCTCATCAAACTCCTTTGATTCTAATTTTTTTTGTCTAATCTCAGTTGGTTCAGACAAAATATCTTTTATTGTCTTTTGGACAAAATCTGGAATTCTTTTCACGTCTGAAGTATCTGGATTCGCAATCAGTTCTTTCATTACAGATCCCATGTTTGTTTGTCCTACCATCACTTTTTCTAAAATACTGTGATATATTTTGGATTTAAAAGAGTCTGCAGTATAGATTGTAATCTTTTGTGGGGTAATCTTTGTAACTTTGAGAATATTTGAAACATCATCTATTGTTGATTTTAGTAATTCTTCAGATTGAATGGCAGCTGCATCTATGTCTTCTTGGGAAAACTCTGGCCATCTTGATCTAGATGCAAACCCTGAATGGCCAAGCTTCTCCCACATCTCTTCTGCAATATGTGGAGCAAATGGTGAAAGCATCGCAACACGCATAGAGTTTATTTGATGTAGTATTCCTGAAATATTTTCTCTATTTTTTGCCTTGGTTCTTTTCATATACCAGTTCAAGTCTGATTCAAATGCAAATAAAATGTCATGTAGAGCTTCTCGTAGTCTCATCTTTTCAATTGCAGTAGTTACTTGCAATATCATATTTTGAGTTTTAGATAAAATCCATCTATCTTCTGCTTCAAGATTTTCAATTTTATCTTCCTTGAGTCTTGAACATTCTTGATATAATGATTCTATTTTATTTTGAATTCCTGATACTGACTCCATGTTAAAATCAGCATCTTGAAGCAGTTCTGCTGAAATTATTATTGCTAATCTTATAGGATCTGCACCATAATCTTGTATTGCCTTTCTTAATGGAATAATATTTCCCATACTCTTTGACATCTTAGAACCATTCATGAGTACTGAACCATTGACTACAATCTCTTTAGGCCAATTACTCTCTGGAAATATTGCAACATGATTTAAAACAAAAAATGTCAAATGGTTTGGAACTAAATCTCGACCAGAATGTCTTGAATCAACTGGATAAAAATATTGAAACTCTTTTTTGATTTCATTTATTGTATCTTCTGATATTTTTGTAATTTCAGAGATCTTTTTTACATTTCCTTTATCTAAAAATACATAATCAAAAAATTCTTTTGATAGGTTCTTGGCGGTTATTGTTTTATCATTTACAAATTTTGATATTGTGTAATATGCCATGTATATTACAGAATCTGATAGACTTTCTACGATCCAATCCTTATCCCATGGTAATTTTGTCCCAAGTCCATGTTGTCTTGCACATGCTCTTTCTCGTAGCCACCCAATAACATAGTTGAACTCTGATTTTATTTCTTGAGGTAAAATATTCATTTTATCGAAGCATTTAGTAGCTAATTTTTTCCAATCTTTGTCTCCATAGTTTAGAAACCACTGATTATTGAGAACTTTAACGACACATTCTGCACCGCATCTACACTTTACTGGTGTGTTTGTAAGTTCTAGTAAGATATCTGCATGTTTATTCTCAATTAACCAATCTTTTATTGTATCTTTTGCATATGCTACTTTAATTCCAGAGAACTTTTCTGTATTTGATTTTAGTTTTCCACCGTAGAATTCTTTTCCATAAACCTCCTTTGTTGCTTCCTCTAATTTTGGATCATTTTGGTCAACTACTCCAAACTTCTTTACTGCTTCTTTTGCTGGGTTTTCTCCATATCCTTCAGTCTCTATGATTGAAATGGGCACAATTTGATTGACCTTGGTGAATAATTCCGGCTCAAGATGTGTCTTTTTTATGTCCTCTAATGCTTGATAGTCAAATGGTGCATGTGCTGGAACTGACATTACTACTCCAGTACCTGTTCCACTTTCAACAAAATTTGCAGGAAGCATTATGATTGATTCTTCTCTGTGTGGAACTGTAACTGATTTTCCAATTAATTCTGAGCCTTTAATCTCTCCATCATATGTTATTTTTTTATCTAAAAATTCTAACTTGTATGCACACTCTAGACTTACAATCCATTTTTCATCATCTACTGTAATTTTTTTATAAATTATTTCTGGGTTTACCCAAAGATTAACTACTCCGAAAACTGTTTCAGGTCTTAATGTTGCAGTTGGAATTATGTAATCCTCAAACTTAAATTTTATTATGACATATTCTGTGAAGTCTGGTTCAACATCTCCAAGTGTATCATGTTGTGATACTGGATTTTGATCCTTTGGACACCAACCAACTGGATGTGAACCCTGAATGATTAGATTTTTCTCTCGTAGTGTGTTTATTTGCCATTCTATAAATTTACTATACACTGGGTCAATCGTTGTAAACTCTCGTCTCCAATCAATGGAATAACCCATCTCTATCATTCCTGTTTTGATTTCTTCATGAAAGTAATCTGCAATTTTTATTGGTTCTACAAATTCTTTGATTGATTCTTCTGGGACTCCGTAGAGATTTTTTAAATTATCGATTAGTTCTTTGTCATTTGCCTCTACCCTCTTTGCCATTCCAAGAATTGGAGTTCCTGTATAATGAAATGCCATTGGAAATAATACGTTATATCCCTGCATTCTGTAAAACCGTGCATGAACATCAGCTAATGTGTATGTTCTACCATGTCCTATATGTTGAGGTGAATTAGGATATGGATATGCAACTGTGATAAATTTTTTTGGTTTCTCATTTGGATTTGCCTCAAAATCTTTGTTTTCAATCCACTTACTTCTCCATTTGTTCTCAATCTCTGTCCAGTTAATTTCCATACTTTTCCCCTTATCCCCAAATCATTGATTTTGCTTTGGCTATTGCATCATCTATTTTAGATGTGTCTTTTCCTCCTCCTTGAGCAAATTTTGCATCTCCTCCGCCTGCACCGCCAAGAATCTCAGCCACGGATTTGACAATATTTCCAGCATTTTTACTTTTTGAGGCTTCTTCTCCAGCATAGGTGATTACTCTAATGGTTGATCCTGATTCAAAAATTCCGACGTACACCGAGTTTGAGTTTTCTTTGACTAACTTTTTACCAAAATTCATGTGGAAAAATTCATCATATTGATTACTCTTTGTAAAACATCGTTTCATTGAATTCTCAATATTTATCTCAATTTCATCAATCACTTTGGTGTTAGTAAGAGATGCAATTTGCTCTAATAATTCTGGGATTTTTTCTTTAGACTTTTGTTTATGTTCTTCTCTCTGTTTCTCCTTTAGTTCTTTTTGTGCTAACTCTTCGGCTTTCTTTGATTGCTCAATTTGTTGTTGTTTGACATATTCTTTTGCATGTTCTCCTGAAACAAACTCTAATCTCACTACCCCATCTTGGATTCTCTTTGTTTTAGTAATTTTGATTAAATCTATCTCTTTTGTTTTTTTGACATGAGTTCCGCCACATGCTTCTACATCAAAATCTTCAATTGATACAATTCGAACTGACTTCACTGGGACAACTCCTCCCTGATAAATTTTAAATCCATATTTTTGCTCTGCAGTGCCTCTGTCATAGTAATCAATTGTCACTGACATATCTTTGGCTACGATTTCATTTGCAGCTTTTTCAATATCTTGTACTTGTTGTTCTGTTAATGATGAATGATGAGTAATGTCTAATCTTGCATGATCCTCCTCTTTGAATGCAGAATGTTGCCATATCCAGGAACCTAATACTCCTCTTGCTGATGAATTCAGAATGTGTGTGCTAGTGTGATTTTTTGTAATGTTTGCTCTACGTGTTACGTCTATTTTACATGAGACTGTTTCATTTTCTTCTGGTATCTTTCCTTCTATCTCATGAATGATTACTCCTCCATGTTTATTCACATCTACTACTCTGGAGCCCGCAATGATACCATGATCAGGCTCTTGCCCTCCCCCCCTTGCATAAAATGATGTTCTGTCAAGTACAATTGATTTGTCAAAAACTTTGATAACTTTGGCATCAAACTCCGTGGGATCTTCTTTGTAAAATAACATCTCTGTATCTGGAAGTTCTTCTAGCGGTAGCTGTTCTGATGCTTTCTTTTTGTCTGACTGGTGTAAATCCAATAGTTTTGTATAAAATGATGAAGGAATTTCTGAAATCACATCTATTTCTTTGAGATATTCTGGAGTAATTCCATCTGACTCGTATAATGTAATTAATTCATCAACAGTTGGGGCTCTTCCTTTCTCTTTTAATTTTTCTGCCATTTTACCCATTCTTGATTTTGATTCTACATATCTTTGAGATTCTAATCTCAAAATTGTTTTGACATCTTGTCTTTTTGCATCTAGCTCTGGATATGTGTCTTTGAGATAATCAATATGCATATCCACTAACTCATCAATATTCAATTTGAGATTCATCCTATCTATTGTTCCATTAATTCTTCGTAACATCATTCTTAGATTGTATCCTCCACCTACATTACTTGGCAACGCGCCATCTGTAATTGCAAAAATCAAAGTACGAAGATGATCTGCAATCAAATACATTCCTTCAAGCGGTGTAATGATTCTGTTAATCTGATCTTGTGTTAATCCTGTGGAACTTATTGTGTGTTTTCTTACGTCCATCAAATCATCATGTATCTCAAGATTTTTTGCGATTGCTGTAAAATAATTTCTTAACATTTCAGAATCTGAATCAATTCCTATTTTTTCAAATAAATGATTTGTAATTGGACCAAAACAACAGTCATATGCCGTAGGAGTTCCATTTGTAATCCATGCAAATCTTTCTAATCCTGCACCCATATCGATAATCTTTTGCTCGAGACTAGTGTGCATGCCTAGTTCTCCTTGAAATTCAGTAAATACTGCATTTCCTAGTTCTAATCCTCTTACAAAATATTCTAATGAAGAACCAAATGAACCTCCTCCTGCCCATACATCTTCTACAAAAACCACTTCTTCTTTTTTTATTCCAAATTGCTCTGTTAGTAATCTGAAATCTAAATCAACACATTCATCCTTCCAATACCCTTGTGTATTTGGAATACTATGTTGACCTATCATGCAAAAGCTTGAAAAATGTCTACCTGTTACTCCGACATTTTCTAAATCTTTGAAACGTAGACATGTTTGTGGTACTACTAATGGGTTTGCAGGAAATTCAAAAACTACTTTTGAACCCATGACTCTCTGAAAATCAACAATTGATGCAATTGTAAAGAACAAATCATCACGCCATCTACAAACAACTGGATATCTACTAACTGATGTGTGATTATTTTTTACAAAAAACTCCTCAACTTGTTTCCATGCTTGCGTGTAATCAAATCTCTTAGTTGTTGGTGGCTCACCAATGAATGAATAAGTGTCATCTGCATCATCCGGACATAAATCTCGTCCGGAATCTAAAGTCCAAAAGAATCTACCGCACTTTAAACAACCTTTCCTGATAAATCCTTGTTCTTCAAATAATTTGACTTTGTAATATCTGTCAGAATCTGACGAAAATTCTTTTAGAATCTCTTTTTTATCCAACGCTCAAAGCTGTCATAATCCAATATTAAGAATTGTCGATTAATAATATAATGACCGACTAGAAACCCACATTAATTCTATATTACTTATTGTATCTACGCAAATAATTAATGCAATTTCAATGAGAAGATTGGTAGTCTGAAAACTAAATGGTTCTTTTTGTAGGTAATCTGCAAATTGAAAAATCTTAGCTCTAACCTTTTTCTTAATTATTCATGGAACATAGTGCTAGAGCAATAGCAAACATGACTAATCAACTAAAGGCACAGTTGAAGTTTCTTGAAAGTGACTTGAAAAATGAGGAAAATGCACTGAAAAAAGCAAGAACCTTTTCAAAATACAAGTTGCCTGGTATCAAAAGCATGATTCTAAGACATGAAACAGGAGTTAGGCAAACAAAAAGGGACCTGATGCAAATTAGGAATAGAATCAAAAAATACCAAAAAGAAGGAAAGATCAACAAAATCCTATAGGATACTTTTATCCCTCCTTTATTTCTCTCAAGTATGAATGATGCTGGAAGATTCAGTTCATTCTAAAAAACAGACCCAGATATTTTTGATTATTTTAGAAAATAGCATATCTGAAACATGTAATACTAGAGGTTTTTAGATATGTTGTTGTTAATCCTTAGATATAACGTATAACAATTTACAATATGCTAACACTAATGTATTTTTTTAAGACATTTTTTTGTTAATTTTTATTTTTACGCACGAAAAACTAGATGTAATGTGTAACGTAATGTTATGATTCAAATACAATACATAATGCAGTCTAACCGTGTTTGGGAAAAAACCTACATTAAAAGAAGGAACTCATATCTTCTCCACAAAAAAAAATGGTGATTACTATGACTTTATTTTTGGAGTTGTAACTGGAATTGACGGTAGAAAAGTAGGTATCAATGGTGTGATTGTCAATCCTGTGGGTCTTAAGAATAAGATAAATCAAGGAAAAACCGGCGAACGCTCACAAGAAATACTTGAGAATCCTAATCCTGATAATGTTGTCTTGGCTTTAGTCTATAGAGTAGAACATGAAAATTTTACTGATGTATTAGATCTTGATACTGACAAATGTGATATTTTACCTCCAAAAATCTATGCAATGTTGGATGGTTGGATTCGCGAATCTCTACCTGAATTTATCAATGCTGTTTTATCTTTACCTCCTGGTTCTGAAAGAGATGAAGCAAAACGAGTTTTAAAACACCGAATGGAATCTCTGGTAGACAAAAATCTGAAACGTACGCTTTATTCTGTTTGTAGAAGCCTCAAGATTCTAAATTAGATTTTCTAATTTTAGGCATGATTTCGCCATAGTTTTATATTATGTACTTAGAAAATCTCGATACAATGGAATATGTTTACGCTGCTTTACTTCTTCACAAGCTAGACAAAGAAGTTAACGAGGCAAACCTCAGTTCAGTTGTTAAGGCATCTGGCGCTGAGGTTAATGAAGCTCAAGTTAAAGCACTAGTTGCAGCCTTAGCCGATGTAAATATCGATGAGGCAGTTAAAGCCGCACCTGTAGCAGTTGCAGCAGCAGCCGCACCCGCATCAGATGCAGCAGCAGGTGGTGAAGCAAAGAAAGAGGAAGCACCTAAAGAAGAAGGTAAAACCGAAGAAGCAGCCATGGAAGGATTATCTTCTCTATTTGGCTAGACAACTTTACTTTTTTCAATTTACTTTTGATCTTTATTTTTATTAATCTTAATTAGCAATAGTGTGTTATTTTTATTGATTGACTGATCTTTCTGTCACATCTGAATTTTTTATCTATGTTTTGGATCTATTTGGAACAATGGCATTTGCAGTTACTGGAGCATTTAAAGCAATTGAAAAGAAATTTGATATTGTTGGCATATTATTACTTGCAACAATTACAGGTGTTGCTGGTGGTACGATTAGAGATGTTGTTATGGGTAAATTTCCAAATTCTATCACAGATCCTACTTATGTTGTAATTACAGTTATTTCAGGAATTACTATTTTCTTTTTGTATTCTCATCTAAAAAAACATTGGAATCTATTTTTAAAATTTGATGCCATAGGCCTAGGTGTATTTGCAATTATTGGGGCAACTTTTGCTTTCAATCTTTTTGGATTAAATTTTCTTGCAATTTTACTGGCAGGAATGTTAACAGCTGTGGGTGGAGGTATATTGCGAGATATTTTTGTAAATCAAGTTCCAATAGTGTTTGTAAAAGAATTCTATGCATCTGCTAGTTTTATTGGAATTATTACGTTCTATCTGATTTTACATTTTGGAGGTGAGATTTATTTTGCAACAATCATTGGAATTGTTATTACTACTTTACTAAGACTAATTGCTATGAAGTATAATTGGAATCTCCCGAAGGCAAAAAATAATTTTGACTAAGATACTGTATAGTTTTTTGCTTGTCCTGCAACTGCTCTTGCCTGAGCATCTGCTTTTTGCAATACTTGTTCCCTTGTCTCATCTGTCATATAGCCTGATTCAATAGATACAGAACGTGCAGACTGTGCTGCTTTGCTGAGAATTTGCGAAATGTTCTCTGCAGTGATATAAGCTGCCTCAATTGATAATGAAACTGCTTCTTGATGTGCCTGAGCAAATTCTTCTCTAATTTTCTCAACATCAATTATCATTTCTTCTTCTGCATACTTAAGGCCATCTTCTAATGCTGCATAAAGTGAAATTCCAGCTTCTACTGGTTTGATATCTAATTTACCTAAAATTGATGCTAATTTTTCATTAATAGCTTCTCCCTTTAGTACTGGTGTGCTATCCTTCGCAATCCAAATTGTTCCCTGATCAATTTTTGTTGGAATTCCAGCTTCTTTGAATTCTGTGAGCATTGGCCCTGGAGCAATCCCTGTATTTTTTGCTGGTACTACAATATCTATACTTGCAATGTCTCCTCCCCTTGCAGCCATCATGATCTTATTTTTTGTTAAAAGAACATTTAGCTTGAATGGAGACATGTTTGTAAACATGAACATACATTGTCCTGTAAGCTCACCTACCATGTCTTTAATTCCTGGCACATCAAGTTGCTCGAATGCTTTTTGCGCAACTTTGTCTTTGATACTTACAAATTCTACATCATCCTTGAGAATTTTTCTTAAAGGCAATATCTGTGTAGACCGAACCTTACTCATTTTGATTAGAGCTAGAACTTTGTATTTTTTTGGAAGTTCTTGCAATTGCTGAAACATCTGAGCTTTCCTTTTGGGATAAACTGTTCTATTCTCATGCAAATTTCTTCTTAACCTCTTGTACTTGTTTTATTGGTTTACCCATTGTGGTTTTTATCATTATTCTCTTCATATTTCTCTCTCCATTAGGTAATTTCTTTTCAACTGCGCTGAGAATAGCATGTGCATTTATTGCTAAGTCTGTATCTTCCATGGATTCATCTCCAATCTTACATGATACAGATAGCGATGCTCTTGTTCTAACTTTAATTGATGATCTAAATCTTTGTAAAAATGATTCTATAGGTGCATTAAATGGAACTGGTGTTGGCATTTTCCCCCTAGGGCCTAAAAGCTGACCTAGAGTTTTACCAACAATTGGCATAACTTGTGTGTCTGCTAAAAAGAAATCATATTTGTTAATGAATTTTCTAGATTCTCTTTTATTGGTTGCAAATTTATCTAATTCATCTGTCCCAACAACGGCATCGGCATTTGCCTGCTTTGCTTTTTGACCCATGTCTCCTGTTGCCATAACACAAACAGTTGCTGGAGAGCTAGTCTTTGGAATTTGAACTACTTCATTGAGGGCAAATCCTTTCTTGACATCAATATCTTTGAAGTTAATGATCAATTCTAGAGATTGTTTGAATTTCCTTGATTTTGTTGATGCTTTGGCTTCCTTGATCATTTCTGCAAGCTGAGTCTCTGTAATCATTACGAACATTTTCGAGAAAACCTACTTAAAATCGTTTAGAGATTGAGATTTCTATCTGCTGTTTGTTTTAAAAAATTACATTTTTCCCACAAAATAATTGTAATTCCAAGGTAAATTTATCTCAAAACCTACATATATTAAATCACAATTATCTTTTTTTAGCACGTTGCATAGATTTGATGATTTGGACATGAAATTACTTTATGAATTGACTCAAGATGGTTCAATATCTGTCCCTACTCTATCCAAAAAACTTGGAATCAATGCATCTGTCTTGTATAGTAGAATTAAACGATTAATGAAGAAAAAATTGATTAAAAAATTTACTGTGGAAATAGATGATTCTTTATTGGGAATAGGAGTTAAAGCCTCAGTTGGAATTAACAGAGATCCTAAGTTTAAAGATATAATTCATAAAAAATTCATGGAAACGCCAGAAATTATTTCAATTTCAGAAGTTACTGGTAGGTTTGATATTATAATTCAAGTTTATTCTAAGAATCTTGAAGCACTTCATTCTGTAGTAATTGAAAAAATTGGAAAAATAGAAGGTATCCAAAATACAGAAACTTTTGTAGAACTACAAAAAACCAATAAAGATCCAGTTTATCTAATTCAATAATTATTGGAATTTTTCATCCCACTTGCCTTCATTGATTTCGGCAGTAATTTCTTTTGGGGTTTTTCCTTCTACTTTTACCCCTAATGCAACACATGTGCCAATAATGGTTTTTGCAACTGATTTTATTGAAGACGCATAAGATTTTTCAAGTTTTGTATTTGCTACTTTGATAATTGCATCCATTGTAACATCCCCTGCCCATTCAGTACCTGATGCTCCTGAACCTTTTTGAATTCCTGCCTCTTTCATGATAAGTGCAGCTGCAGATGGAATTCCAATCTCTATTTCATATTTTTTTGTATCACTATCAACAACAACTGTTACTGGAACCTTCATTCCTTCAAAATCTTTTGTCTTATCATTAATCGCTTTAATGACTTCCATAATGTTGACACCTAAAGGACCTAATGCTGGACCTAATGGGGGTCCTGCAGATGCTCCTCCTCCTGTTACAAGTGATGATATTTTTTGTTCTCCCATGTTTTATCAGCTTAATATGAAAAATTTAATCCTTCCTAACCTCCACTTGATAGTTTTAGATAATTGGCATCTACTGTTACTGGTAATTGATATGCTGCATCTAACAACACTACTGTCGCTTCTTCTTTTTCAATATCTATTCTGGTAATTGTTGCCTTCATTCCCTTAAATGGACCTCCTGTGATTTCTACTACGTTATCTACTGCTAATTGTGAAACTGTTGATTTTTTGATAAGGTATCCTTCAATATCTTTAAATTCTAACTCTCCTCTTAACTGGCCCCGGATATGTCTTACTCCTTCAACTGCCATATATGCATCACTTGGATTAATCGCTTCAATCACAACATATCCTTTCAGATTGTCAACTAGCAAAACTGATTGAATGTTAATTTGATTTGCATTTGCTTTTGCTTCTAGTAATCTCATTACTACTTTTTCTTGTCCTCCTGTGGTTCTAATTGCAAACAAATGTGATTTTATTTCTTCTGCCAATTTTATCTTCCAAACGTAATTACCGAAAAGACAAACTGAATAGTAAATCCAATAGCACCAACTCCTGCTATTCCCAATAATACTAATCTAAGATGTTGTTGATACTCATCTTTATCTGGTTTTTTGGCCATTTTCATAGTGTTGGCCATATTCTTCAAAGTCTGCCTTGGGTTCATTGCTGGGAATTAATAAGGTGTCCTTATATCTCTTATCTCATGGAACTGCTAATTGCGTATCAAAGTGATCCTGCCGGTTACAATATGGCAAAATTTCTTTCAAAAAAAATGACTCAAGATGACAATATTTTTCGCGGAAAATATTATGATTTAATAATAATTCCAACCCCTGCAATCTCTGCTGATTGGTTAGAAGAAAAATATGATTATGATGGATTTGTTTTTCTTTCAAAACATGCTGCTGAATCTGGTGTATTGGCTTTGACCTGTCATAGTACTGGAAATTTCTCTGAAGCCAAATTTGGTGGAAATGATCTACAGGTTGCTATTCCTCACCCCCATCTTCAAAAAGCATATCTTCAAACATTGAAACAAAATCAGTCTAATTTTTCAGAATTTCAAATTACCATTGAGGCAACACATCATGGACCTACTGCATTAACTAAACCATGTATATTCATTGAAATAGGTACCACCGAAAAACAATGGACTGATGTTTCTTTGTGTAATTCAGTAGCAAATTTGGTTCATCAGGTAATGTCGCAACCAATAGAAGAGAATCCTGTGGCAATTTGTTTTGGTGGAACACATTACCCATCAAAATTCACTAATGAATTACTTGATGGAAAATATGCCCTTGGAACAGTGATTCCAAAACACGCGTTAGAAAGTCTTGATGAAAAGATGTTTTCTCACATTCTTAGGCAAAACTATATGGCAAAAGTTGCCCTCCTTGATTGGAATGGATTAGGTTCAAATAAAAAGAAAATAACTAATCTTCTTGAATCAACAGATCTTGAGGTGATCAAACTTTGAATATTGAAAAAAAGATTTACAAAAAACTATTGGAAGTTCCAAAAGGTCAAATCACAACTTATGGAGAATTAGCAAAAGCTGTTGGATTGAAAAATGGACAACGAGTTGTTGGAAAAATTATGAACAAAAATCCTTATCCTGTGATTGTTCCTTGTCATAGAGTTGTAATGTCTACTGGAAAGATTGGTGGTTATGCATATGGTGAACATGTTAAAACAAAATTGCTAACTGATGAAGGTATTCAAATCCAAAATGGAAAGATTGTTGATTTGAAAAATAGTATCTATCGATTCTAATTCTTTCTTTTTACTTTAATTTCTTCCATCAAAGTTCTAAGATGTGCTTTATTTCTTACAGTATTTCCACCAACTTTTTTGTAGAGTGTCCAAAATTCAGGATTAGTCAAATCTTTCCTGTCTTTTGCAATCTTTAACAGACGTCTTAATGCGCGAACCTTAGCAACATATACTTCCTTTTTGCCTACTCGTGCACCTTTTCTACCTTGCTTTGAACCTTGGGTTGTACCTCTTTTATTTTTCTGAGATTTCTTAGTTTGTGCTCTACCTCTAGATGTACCTGTAAATGACTTGATCTTGATTGTGTTTGCTGTAATCAAACTTCGAATATTTTCTCTTGTAATTGCATCTGCTATATCATCTAGATGATCTGTATCAAATCTTATTCTATGAACTCCAACACCCGTAACTCTGGCTGCAAGTCTTTTCTTAGCTTTAAGATTTACTACCACTTGCACTCACTCTCGCATTAAAAATTTTGAATTTACCTTCTACTGCTTTAACCACAATTTCTTTTCTCTTTTTGGTACCAACACCATGTCCAAATCTAACCCCGTCTTTTTTTGGATCTAATTTTTCTAAATCATTTAAGTTGTAAACTAAATTATCTGTGAATCCTGATGGGTGTAAACCTCTTGCTTCTTTGGGTCCGCCATATCCGACTTTAACAAGACCTGGACGACCTCGACTTTTCTGTTTTCGTTGATGATGATCAATACCTTTTGGCTTTCTCCAATTAGTTTGAAGCCTAACGTAACGCCAACTTTCTGGTCTTACAAATTCTGGATTATGTTCTTTTATTTCCTGTCTCTTTACAATCTTGTCTTTGTTGATTGGCATCAGAGTGACTCTAGAATTTTGAAATAAATACGTTCCTAGCCAAAAAAATTTAGATAGGAAAGAGATAATAAGGAAACTTTATGTGAATCGAAATATCTCATGACTGACCCTGGGATTAAAATTATTTTTGGAGGCCTAATCCTCTGACTGAAATACTCGGTACAGCTGTAACTGACAAATTTTCATCACAATTGTCTGCCTTTGGAATCAATCCTTCCAAAGTCCACAGAAATCTCAGTGTGGATGAAATGGTGCGTATTGCAGTTGATAGAAAAGAAGGTGTCATAAACTCCACTGGTTCTCTTTCTGTAGATACTGGAAAATATACCGGAAGATCTCCTGATGACCGTTTTATTGTATATGATGATAAAACTCATGATACAATTGATTGGGGAAAAATCAACCATCAATTCCCAAGTGGTAAATTCGAGAAACTCCTAGAGAAAATGAAAAATTTTGTTGATAACAAAGAACTTTTTGTTCTTGATGGTTTTGTCGGCTCTGATCCCGAGAATCGTTTGGCAATTCGAGTAATTAACGATCATGTTTGGCAAAATCTATTTGCAAGAAATTTGTTTATTCGACCTACGAATGAAGAACTAGAAAGTCATGAACCTGAATTTACTATTATGTGTATTAATGACTTTGAAGCAATCCCAGAAATTGATGGTACCAGAACTGATATCTTTATTCTAATTGATTTAACAAGAAAAATTGTTTTGATTGGAGGTACTGAATATGCTGGCGAAATGAAAAAATCTATGTTTGGTGTAATGAATTTTCTTCTCCCAGATCGAGGTATTTTCCCAATGCACTGCTCTGCTAATATTGGAGACAAAGGAGATACTGTCCTATTCTTTGGATTGTCTGGAACTGGTAAGACTACTCTTTCTGCAGATCCTAATAGAAAATTAATTGGTGATGATGAACATGGTTGGTCAGACAATGGCACGTTTAACTTTGAGGGTGGATGTTATGCAAAGTGTATTAATCTTAGTCAAGAAGCAGAACCAGAAATCTGGAATGCAATAAAACCGGGAGCAGTTTTAGAAAATGTAGTACTTAATGATAATGTACCTGATTATGATGATAACAGTTTAACAGAAAATACTCGTGTTGCATATCCTTTGGATTACATCCCTGGTGCAGTAATTCCAAGTGTTGGAGGGCATCCCCGCGTGATAGTATTCTTAACTGCTGATGCACTAGGTGTCCTACCACCTGTTTCTAGATTAACAAAAGAAGGTGCTATGTATCATTTTATGTCTGGTTATACCAGCAAATTAGCAGGAACTGAAAGAGGCATCAAAGAACCAAAATCTGTATTCTCAGAATGTTTTGGTGCTCCGTTTATGCCTAGACCTGCTTCAGTATATGCAGAATTACTTGGTAAAAAAATCAATCAACACAATACCGTAGTCTATCTTGTGAATACAGGCTGGTCTGGCGGTCCATATGGGGTTGGAAAAAGAATTAAGATCAAATATAGTCGTGCTATGATTACTGCTGCCCTTTCAGGTGCACTAGATGTTGTAAAATATAGACATGATGATTTATTCAATTTAGATATCCCCACTGAAATAGATGGTGTTGATTCTGAAATCTTAGATCCAAAAAATACTTGGGTTGACAAAGATTCGTATGATCTTTCTGCAAAAAAACTAGCTCAAATGTTTGTTGAGAATTTTAAGAAATTTGAAAATGTTTCATCAGATGTTATTGACGCCGGTCCTAAATCCCCACAATAAATTATCTTCTTTTTATTAATCCTACAATTCCAACTATCGTCACAATAACTACAATTATCACTATCTGTTTTTCTGGAATCTTTATGATGTCTAGTTTGTATGCATCTTCTGGAATTGAATTGATTTTAATGGTGTTAAATGCGTTTGATGTGTTTCCATTCACTCTAATTTTGGCATCTATCCAATACTCTGCATTTTCATAAATGTCGATGGATGCTCTTTTGTTTGATGTTGTAGTTGTAGAATCCGTTTTTCCATCTTTACTATTTGTAACTAAAATTTTTGCAAAACTCCATTCTTCTGGATGATAAATTTCAAAGGAAAGTTTTTGATTTTGTTGATTCACAGAAACTGAACCCGGTGTATAATGTACAAGAAATGGAATTACATATCGTGCATTCTCATGATTGACTATTATTTTTCCCTCATGATCTCCGAAATTTTCTTCCATCATCTCCATTTTAATTCTCAAAGTATTCTTTTCTAGAAAATATGCAAATTTTATGAATTTTGGTCCTTCAAAATTTACATCTAATTCTTTTAGCGAACCTTCAATCAGTTTTAGTTCAAACTGCTGATTCGCAACTGGGTTATTTGATGATAAATTTACTATAAAATTTGGTGGCATGATGATTAATTTTGCATCAAATGCATTTCCTATGTCTAGTCTACCTGCACCTGTTTCATGTATCGAAAATTCTTGTCCATATGCGTCTGAAACTGACTCTACGGTGGTTAGCAATAGGGATTTAATCTCGTGGTGATGAAGATTGGGATTTTTTTGAAGTAATAATGCTGCTGCTCCACTAACATGAGGTGCTGCGTAACTTGTTCCACTAGTAAAATTATACCCTGCATTGTTTTGTGTTGTATTGATGTATGCCCCTGGCGCTACAATTTCTGGTTTGATATAAAACGGTGATACGGGCCCTCTAGAACTAAAATGTGCCACAAAGTCTGGGTTATAAAACAAGTTCATTGTTGCTTTGTTATTATTTTTTATAGCTTCCTTGATTTCAAGTCCTTCTTTTCTATCAATGGACACAACTGGAATTTGTGGTTTGTATTCTGAGTCTATAAATTCATGTATTAATTCACCTAAAAAAATACCTGGTTTGTTATTGTATACAATCAAAGCTTTTGCACCTGCATTTGCTGCATTATTTTCTTTAATTGAAAAATACAATAATTCCCCTTCAACATCACTTCCTCTCTCAACAATTAATATAGAATCCTTGACATTGATTTCTTTTAATTCGTCATTTTTTCCATATCCCCCAAAAATTATTTTACCTGTAATTGATTCTTCTAATTTTGCAGATCCTACCATTGGAATTACAGTGTATGGTTTTTCATTTACTTCTAATGTTGCAACTAAACTGGAAGTTAAATTATTGTATGTTGCACCTACTGTGACTGATCCAAAATTTCTACCTGGACTTCCAATAGTTTCTAATCCTGGTCCATCATTTCCAGCTGCTGTAACTACAAAAATTTCTTTTTCTAAAGCATAGTTAACCGCATGCTCAATCTTAGTATTTGTTTTGTTTACTCCTAAACTAATGTTGATGATGTCTGCTCCATCTTCTATTGCTTTTTCAATAGCTTTTATGATTAATTCTGATGATACGCCTTCCCCATTTTCTGATACTTTGTAAGCAAGAATTTTTGCCTTTGGTGCAATTCCGATTACCTCTCCATCTGCTGCAATTACTCCTGCAACTTGAGTGCCGTGACCATTTGTGTCTATTGGAGGTTGGCCTTTCTGTATGAAATTGTATCCTCCAACTACTTTTCCATCTTGACCCCACCCAAATAGATCTGGGTGGTTAAAATCTACTCCTGTATCGATAACTGCTACTTTAATCCCAGTTCCATCAATGCCGTCAATTCTTGGAATTTCAGTTCCAACATATGGTCCACTATTCTTCAAATATGTTCGAATCTCATTCTCTGATTGTAGAGATTGGGATAAAATTAAACCTACAAAAAATACAATTATCAAAGAAAAAAATACTAAGAATTTCATAAATCTTCTAACTATTTTAACAAGTAAAAATGAATTGCTTGCTAAAGCAATAAATGGAATAAATTCCCAAACGTATCTATGGGAAAATACACTCTTCCTGAAATGCCATATGCTTATGATGCATTAGAACCTCACATTGACGCAAGAACAATGGAGATTCATCACACAAAACATCATCAAACATACACTGACAAATTAAATGCAGCCCTTGAAACATGTTCATCTGAGATTCAAGAAAAAGATATCATTGACATTTTGTCTGATATTAAATCAATCCCTGAAGACAAAAGAGGTGCAATTAATTTCAATGGTGGTGGTTATGATAACCATAGGCTATTTTGGAACAATATGAAACCAAATGGAGGTGGAGAACCTGGAGGATCTATTGCTGATGCAATCAAAGATTCCTTTGGAAGCTTCTCTGACTTCAAAGAGAAATTTTCATCCACTACAGCAGTAATTCAAGGCAGTGGTTGGGGATGGTTAGTATACAATCCTTCTTCAGGAAAGGTTGAATACAAATCAATGCCAAATCAAACCAGTCCTAGAACCGAAGGATTAGTGCCATTATTAGGCTGTGATGTTTGGGAACATGCATACTATCTTAACTACCAAAACAAACGACCTGCTTACATTACTGCATGGTGGAATGTAGTTAATTGGGATGAAGTAGAAGATAGATTCTCAAAAGCAAAATAAAGTTCTTATCTTTATTTTTTTATTCATCATTTCAAATTTTTTGTTTCCTACATTCCTATCTGTGAATGAATTTATAACCATCTGAGAAATCTTTGTTGTAAATGAGTGAAGAACAGGCACAGCAATTAATGCAACAAATGCAAATGCTTGAAACATATTTTTCTGATTTATCTCAAAGAGAAGGAACTTTTCTGAATGTGTTAAGAGAAGCAACCGCCGCAATTGAATCAATCCAATCTCTTAGTCAGAAATCTGAATCTGAAACTCTTGTTCCAATTGGAATGGGAACATATGTTCCTACAAAGATTTCTAGTAGTAACAAAATTATTCTAAATATAGGTGCCGGAGTTGCGTTGGAAAAAGATTTCCCTTCTGCAATAAACTATCTTGAAGCACGAATTAAAGAAATTGAGATTGCTTTACAGGATAATGCTGCTAAAAAACAAAATGCTGCAGCACAGTTAGAACAAGGAAAAGCACAAATCAATCAGTTAATGCAATCTGCATCTCAACCAAGTTCAGGATAAAACATGTTTGACAAACTTCGTAGTGCGTTTTCTAATGCAGCGAAAAGCTTTGGTGAAAAAGAACTAAATGAAAAAGATATTGAAAATATTCTCTTTGAGTTGGAAATATCCCTATTAGAATCTGATGTAGCTGGTGAAGTAATTGATGCGATCAAATCTGATCTAAAAGAAAAATTAATTGGTTCTAAAGTTGACAAGAATCAAATTGAAAAATTTGTTAAAGATAGCTTGATTTCAAGTATCTCTGCTTTATTTGATGTTGCAGGACAAATTGATCTCTTTGAAAAAATTAATGAAAAAAAGAAACAAGAGCAGCCTTTTTTAATTTTGTTTGTTGGAATTAATGGCACTGGTAAAACCACTTCTTTAGTTAAAGTTGCCCATATGTTACAACAAGCAAAATATTCTGTTGTTGTTGCAGCAGCAGATACTTTTAGAGCTGGTGCAATTGAGCAATTGCGAGGACACACTAATCGTCTTAATCTGAAACTTGTTGCCCAAAATTATAATTCAGATCCTGCCGCAGTTGCTAGAGATGCAGTTTTGTATGCAAAATCTCACAAAACTGATTGTGTTTTAATTGATACTGCAGGAAGAATGCAAACAAGTAAAAACTTGATGGAACAAATTGCTAAAATCACCAAAGTTGTAAAACCTGACATGAAAATTTTTGTAGGTGATTCTTTAGCTGGAAATGATACTGTAAACCAAGCACGCGAATTCTTTGAACACGTGAAATTTGATGGCTCGATTTTGACAAAAAGTGATGCTGATGCAAGAGGTGGCGCTGCTTTGTCAATTGTAAAGGTTACTTCCACACCAGTTCTTTATGTGGGAATTGGACAAGAATATTCTGATCTAAAACCATTTGACAAGGAAATATTTCTAGAAACTGTTTTTGGATCATTAAATGATGTTGAAATTAAGAAAACTCCAGAACCAACTCCAGAACCAACTCCAGAACCAACTCCAGAACCAACTCCAGAACCAACTCCAGAACCAACTCCAGAACCAACTCCAGAACCAACTCCAGAACCATCTCCAGAACCAACTCCAGAACCAACTCCAGAACCAACTCCAGAACCAACTCCAGAACCAACTCCAGAACCAACTCCAGAACCAACTCCAGAACCAACTCCAGAACCAACTCCAGAACCAACTCCAG
>Ga0224513_10000018_pt1 | contig 46088 bp, 62 predicted proteins | sample SF_May12_sed_USG_5_FD_169109 | JGI IMG/M metagenome (GOLD analysis project Ga0224513, IMG submission 169109) | Sediment microbial communities from San Francisco Bay, California, United States - SF_May12_sed_USGS_21 | ecosystem: Environmental > Aquatic > Marine > Sediment | place: USA... | reverse complement strand
CTATAGTAAGAGACTATCCGAACAAAGGAAAATTTATACGCTAAAATTACAAGTTTCTGTTGTCAAAATTACAAGTTTCTGTTGTCAAAATTACAAGTTTCTGTTGTCAAAATTACAAGTTTCTGTATGTTAGAAACAAGAAAAGAGCTGCATTAGATAAAGTACAATAAAAAATTAATAGTAGTGATTCAAACGAGCGTTTGAAACGCTCGTTTGAAATATTGCAGGTAAGAAAATATGTACTTTACATAAATTCAAACGCTCGTTTGAATTGTGGCTTCACGCGCTTATTTTGAATATTTAAACGATTGTTTAACACCTGAAATATCCTGGTATATGAAATTAAAGATAATAAAAATTTATTAAATAATACTGAATATAAAATACAATAATAATAATATAAAGAATGCTAGATGAACGCAATAAAAAAAGAAACTGAGCAAAACTATGCAATATAAAGACTATACACAAGAAATATATGGAAAAAATTATGCATTAAATGTTATATGAAATACCAGGATATCAGGATATCCTGGTATTAATCACTTGTAATGCACTTTTTTTCCATATGATTTGATATGACATACACAATACCGCAATACGCTATAATCGTAAAAAATAGCCAGTTTCCCAGTCAGCATAAAATAGACCATATTTTCCCCAGAAAAAAAGAAAATGCAAATGGCACGTATAGCATATAGTGTGCCATTTGAGCATTGGCACCAATCCTGCTATACCTGTAAAATGCCCCCCCTATGTCCGTATATAGGGAAAGTATACTGCCGGTATAAGATAGCAACTCCAAAAAATATATAGTATTTTTTTTTGAAACACGTCTGTTAGACGTAATATTACAAGTTGAATATAAAAAAAAATTCTGCAAAAATTTGAAACCAATTTCCTGTCTGTTAGACGTGATTAATAAGATTTCACATTTGTACTCTAGGTAATAAAAAGTAGGGGGAAGACCCCTAAACTAAGAGGTTTTGGTTTAGTGGATTTTTATCTAACAGTTTATATATATAGTATACACCGATTTTGTATACATATCAAGTTCTATATTATTATATTTCTTGATTTCTTAGCCACATTTCTATGGATACTATAGCGGCGTCTTTTTGTAATTTTAGGTCTTCGTAATTTTCGATCTCTTTTATGATACGCGCTACACAATCTTCTGATACTGTCCATATTTTTGTAAATTGCGTTACTATATAGTAGTGGCACTTGTTTTGTGCAATATAGAAATGTGTATGGTCAATAGTGATTGTGTCCTTTTCTTCTGTGTCGAATGTAATAAGCATGCTTTTCACTCCTTTTTTGTGATCTTATTTTACTCTTTGTTGCGGTGATTTTTTGATCATGATGGTATGTATAGGTTAGTTGGATTATTTTTGTGTACTTCAATATTAGGATATTGTTGTTCAAACTTTTGCAGATTGAAAGGGTGTGTTATGATGTGTAAACCAGTTTTAGAAGGGATTTTGGCTTCTATTTTGTTAGGGTTAAGCGCAGTATATGGTTGCAAGTGATTGATAAAGTTGTGCATTTTATCAATTGCTTCAGTTTGGGTAGCTTCATCTCCATCTAGATCAATGATCCAAAGTTTACTGGTTCCCTTGTTACGACCACAGGTTGAATTGTAGGATCGGTGCAGGTGTGTAACATTTCCACCTGCAATTTGTTCAGCGCATAGTGCTAAATGTTGAAGCGCGATGGTTTGGTAGTTACGTGGTGACAGGTGTATCATTGCTCTTGCATTGAATAAAGCACACATTTTTTTGATTTCTGATGTTCTATTGTCATACCGTTCTTCGCTATTTATATAATAAGAGTAGATCAAACGATTGCGGTTGTTACCGTTAATACTGTTTCCATCTTTGTTTCTCTGAAGGATCTGTATAAAATAAAACTGTTCTTCTTCAAATTTTAGTAATTGTTTGATTTGTTCAAAGTTGTCAATCATACTGTTCCCGTTGCGATTACTTGTATTAATTCGATTAATATATCTCTTTTGGCTTTTATTACTTCGATTTGCGTATGGTGTTTCTCCCATGCTTCGTGTTCTTTGTTCAGTTCAATCAGCTTTTGATCAATGAACTTTGATAGTGCATTAACACCTGTAATTTTCATATTTTATACTTCTATTAACCCTTTTATAAATAGTGGAATGTCTGGAATCATTTTACTTTTTTTTTCTTTTTGGATCATCCAGTTCAAATGTTTTTTGAGACGCTCTACCCTCCTCTTTTTAGTATCTAATATGTCCAGGTTATACCATACTCGTAAACCTGTCATATCATAGGTGTCTCTAACGGATATATCTTTTGTTTTATTTGTTGCTCCGTTATAAACCTGGTTCCCTTTTTCTTTTATTTCACCATCAAAACCATAAAGAACATACATCAAACGCTTTAACCACCACTTATTGTTAGCAATTAATTGTATACGTCTTTCATTGGCAACTTTGATCGCAGTATTGAAATCTTCAGTTTGTACGTAAAAAACACCGATATCGGAATATGGTATTTGATCGTTTAACTGTTCAAATACTTTGTTATACTCTATCACTGTACCGTCATAATGCATACGTACACAATACCATGTGAAAGATGCGATTAACGGATTTAGTGGTACTTCTTCTATTCTTGCTTTATAATCATATATGTCGTTAATATTTTCATTATAGTTTTTTACAAAATCTACTATTTTGTCTTCTTCGGTAAATACCGCTAAAACTTGGTAATCAGAATATTGTCCGGTACTAACAATTTTAACTTTTTTCTCATTCATTACTCGTGGATTCCCTATTATTCTCCTGTTTCTTGAACACCGATTAATATAGTTGCTATCCGTTCGTATTCTGCTTCGGTAATACTAAAGGATAATCTGTCATCAACAAATTTTATAAAATAAACACATAGACCATCTGGATTACAGGATCGCCATAGTGAAGTGATTTCGCTGCGTTTAATGACTCTTTGGTCAACACCGGTTCCGTCTACTGTAAGAAACTGTGCGTTTGCGCTAATTGTTAGTAATAAAGATAGTATTATTGTTTTCATAATTGTTCCCCTTATGGTTTCATTTCATAAAAATGAACGGTTTCTGCTAGTGTATCAAGTATACCTTCTAAATATCCTAATTTGTATCCTGTTGGTTCTTCAACATCGATTCTATATCTAATTTTTTTACATTTTTCAATTAGATCTGTCATCGATATCTGTTCTGTCACTTGGTACACAGTATTCCTTTGTTATTATTTTTCATAAGTAAACTCTTTCAGTTGTTATTGAAGTAATAAAAGTTAAGGTTGTTTTTTTAACTGAAAGAAATTCTATTCTTGGTTTAACATGATATTTTATTCTTTCATCTTTTATGTGTTTAATTGCATCTGTTATGTTATCACACTCAATATAGTACATTTTTTTCCAACTAGTGTCACCCGTTATGAACTTTGCTTCTATTAAATAGTATTCCCTACCCATTTTTCCCTCTTAAGATTCTATTTTTTATTGATCACTAACCCATTCTTTATCTAAAATTGGATCGTACCTATGTTCCAGTCCTCCTTTGGCCATACAATAAGCATCAAACTCACCTTCAATTTCTGGTGAATCACAAAACGATACAAAACACACTTCATGCCAAGCATGATTTTGAAACTCTCCGTTGTAAGTAGATCTTTCCCGTATATACTTGTGACCTTTTTCTATAGTGCCGCCACACCAAATACACCGGTGATCTTTTCTCGCTCTTGGTGTTGTTTTGCTTATTAAGTCATAACTCATATTAGATTTCCGATGTTAAAAGGTAAATAACTTCTCTGTAAGCTTCTTGTTTACCTTGCCAAAAAGACGTCTCCACATTGTCGTCAATACGATAAAAGTATTTAATTTCTTCGTCACATTCTTTTATTCCTGCTTCACAAACACCCCTTATAATGGTATTGTTATCTTCCAACTCTTCTTCTTCATCATTAGATATGTCTATATGCATCTGTACCTTCTTTCGTTTTGGTATTATATACTACTAACTTTCTTGCAGTACTTAAGAAAGCTGCGTTCTGTCTACTATTAAATGTGTGTTATCAGTATACCACATTGAAAAATATATTTTTCTTTCATATATCATATATTCTTTATATTGATAACCGTATTTTTGGTAATGTATGGGTTTAGTTTCATGTTTTTGCACACAATACACGACACTTATAAGTTTACGAATTAGATTCATGGTATTTACGGTATTCCCCAGGTAGTCATTTGAGATTGAGACTCGCCAATTTGCAGTTTTTCATTATCAACATCATACTTTAGGGTCACAACAGTACTACAGTTCTTATTATGTGCTTTTATTTCATGCTCTTTCACTTTGAGGTATAGCATATAAAAACTAGAAAAAGTGCCAATGCCGAGTACTTCTCTACCGGCATGATGTACTGCGGTATCATAAGTTTGAATTGATCTACTTAATTTTTCTACTTCCTGTTTCGTCATAAAAAGACCACCCATATCATAAGTATTATTATAAAAAAAAGACTTAATGTTGTGCACTTACATACGAAAAGTCCCCTTGTTCTAGATTCGTTTGCAGTTGGTTTGTCTAAGTGTTTGCTTAGACCATTGACGAGTTCTGGCAACTTTTCGTATGGTATAAGCAATGTTCTATATTTATCTGATGTCGTTGTAGTAAATTCAATAGTTACACTTTCATTATTACCCCAAAACCATGTGTCTTGTATTATCATGGTTAGTTCCCCCTTACCCATACTAATATTATAATATTGTCTACTATGGTATTTTGCTTTTTTGATTTTTTAAGCACTCTTTTAGTTCCTTGATTTGTATTGCAATGTACATTAACAGGTATTCTGTATCAACTTTTTTTTTGTTTGTTAGTAGATACATTAGATTGGGTTCCTTCATTTATTACCTCCGTTAATGAATACTGGTTTACCATTTTAACTTGTACATTTTTCTTTTCTGCTAAATATTTAGCAATAAACTTAGCCATATCATCTATCCGCCAATTATCTGGAACATCTATCAAACCAACTATGGTAGCGTTATACGAGATTCGGTTCATTGTCGTCATCTTCGCTATGTTTGTTTACATATTGTTGTCGAATTACTTTAAATCGCTCAGAAAGCTTATCAGTTATGCATTCTTTATGTTCACCTGGCAAGGTCTTTGTGCGTTTACATAAAACGTGTAAAATAATTGTTGCAGTTTCTGATGGCGATAACTCAAACTGGTGACCGTTAGCCATTAGAATACTTAAATGAACCATCTGTTCATAATTAAGTGTACTTGCCCAATCATTAATAAACTCTTTCATAAGAGTAGTAGATGTATTTTTATCGTATTTCATTGTAATCCCATTAGCTCCATAAATGTATTGGACACATGCATTAAGGACAATAAAAAGAATAGCAGAGCTAATCCCCCTGACAACATTAGTATAAACATTTTATTATTATCATACATATCAATATTTTGCTGCGTTTAGCATATTTATTTCGTGAACGGTTAGTTGAGGATCGAATATACCTTTATAAAAACCTAAACTGCCACGTGGACAAGATATAATCTCAAGTATATCGTATTCTGTCACGCAACCAAGAAACGCGATTAAGTTAACTGGTTGATTATGACTATTTTCTGGTCTTATTATACTATTATTTTTTTTCTCATTAAATGCTTTAAATGCTCTTCCTTGGCTAATATTGAATGCTTTTGTTTTGTTAAAAACATCTGTAGCACACCGTATGGCAATACCACGAGCATATTGTCCGTGACTCTCGACAACCGTAACTGTTGCTAATATTATACGCGAGCGTGAGCGTACATTATAAGTAATTATTTTCATGATTGTTCCCCAATTAAACATTAAGAGTAGAGAAGGGACATCACCCCCTTCTCTATATCGTGTGTCAAAGAGCTAAACACACAATGAACCATAACAAAAACAATATAGACCCCCTTTCAAATATTTGCAAGTTGAAAATTAAAAATTTTTTTACCTGTTGAATTCAATAGGTTTAAGTGTATGTTAATATATAATGTAAACATTATATATTAACATACACTTAATTTTAGGAGAAACAATGTCAAAAGTAAATAGAATCAGTCAACGTTTTATTCAAGCAACAATCGGAGAATATACAGATGATCCTTTAGGGTTATTACACGTAGCAAGATTAAACTATTATCGTGGTTTTATGCTCGCTCTCGAATTAAGCAAAGATAAAAACTATAGCGGATCTGATTATGAGCGCGATCTTTTAGATTTTCACGGAACAGTTAGGGATGGAATAAAGGTTATGAAAGACCTACAAGACAAGCGAGTTCTCGAATTATCTCAAAAGAAAGGTTAAAGGGTACATGATTGAAATAACAATTATTTAGAAACACTATTTATTATAGGGATACCTGATCCGTTGTTACGGTTTCTTAAATAGGGGGTTACATGAATGAGATCATTTTTAAATGTAAAAAACCACCTGTGTTAAAACCAATTCCCATTAAGACAAAGGAAGGGAATTGGTTTCGTCGTGTTAAGGGGTGGTTCTCAACTCGCAAATGGGAATTAGAGGAAAACTTTTATTTTAACATCAACAACTTACCATGTTTTATACCTAAAGGGTTTGTTTTTGACGGCGCATCTGTGCCAAGATTTTTTTGGTCGCTTTTGCACCCAACAGGTATTCTTATGATCCCTAGTATAATTCATGATTTTGGATACAAAAACAGGTTTATCAATGGTTATAATGTTAACGGTAACAAACCAATTAAAATAACTAAATATTTTACTTTTCAAAAACGTAAAAAATGGGATATTCTTTTTTGCAAAATCGCTATCGCTGTAAATGGTTTCGGTACAATTAACAAAATTACTTATTTAGGTGTACGAGCTGGCGGATGGGTAGCATTTAATAAATATAGGAGACATGAAGATGGTATCAGAAAACGATAGAAGGTATATGAATCGTTTATCTAGTAAACAAAAGGTATGTAGAGAAATGGGTAAAACATTAACAGAACTGTCAAAAAAATTAGAGGAGAAGCAACCAATCTACTCTATATCAAATAGTGTGCGCTTTGAAAATCGTGATTCGTGTTCATTTAACATGGGTACAATGGGTGTTACCAATAGCGATTGTGAAAAAGCGTACAAAAACTATATTGATATCCTTCTTAAAACGGTAATAAACGAATATAAAGAAAATTCCTTAAAACTAAAAGTAATGGGGACAAAAATTTAATACCAAATAAAGTGTATCAAGTGTTAAAGAATATTTGGGTTATATACTAATTATCAGAAACAGTAACAGTAAGAAAAAATAAGGACATGCACATGGGTACACTGCGTAAAATTCTTGGAAAGAATTACAATCGTTTCGGTGGACATATCAAATTTGATAAAGGGGAGTACGTGACTACTACTGATGGTGTTGGGACGAAATCACTATTAGCTAGTAATTATTCTTCTATTGGTCATGATGTTGTGAACCATTGTGTTAATGATTTATTGTGTGAATTTGCCGAACCGATAGCATTTACTAATTATATAGGTATGCCAAAAAAAAATGTTCGTGAGTATTCTAATCTTATAGAAGGTATGACAACAGCGTGTCAATATAATAATTGTTCATTGATAGGTGGCGAAACTGCTATAATGGACGATATTTATAAAACACAAGCTTTATCTGTTGTTGGTACATTAATTGGAAAAAAGTTTACCACAAGACAAGCCATCTGTACTGGCGATCAAATAATTGGTTTACCTTCTTCTGGATTACATACTAATGGGTACACTATTGCCAGAAAAGTTCTGAAAAACAAAATGGGTGAGCCGTACCGTGAGGGAACAATAAGGGACAGGTTGCTCGTACCACACAAAACCTATTTTAATGAAATTGGTGAGCTTTACGATAAAAGAGTGCAAATGAAAGCTATATGCCACATCACCGGCGGAGGTTGGTGTAATTTATACAGAACCATCTCAAATGATGTAGATTTCGATTTAGAACTAAATTATAAAATAGAAAGGATTTTCAAGCTAGTATCAAGCGGGATGAATTCACAACAAGCATTTAGTGAATTTAATATGGGTATCGGGATGATTGTTATAGTAAAGAAGATGCCAGACGTATCATTTGAGCACTATATCCTCGGTAAAGTAGCACCAGGAGATGGAGAAGTGAGAATTAATGGAAAAGCACTGTTAAGAGAGAGTTACTAATGAAACAATATCTAGATTTAGTAAAAAAAGTATTGAAAAATGGTATCAGCGGTCCCGACAGAACAGGTACAGGTACCAAATCTATTTTTGGGGAACAGATGAGAATTAATTTAAAAAACGGTTTTCCGTTGCTAACTACTAAAAAGATTAATTTTCGTAATGTTGCTGGAGAATTAATTTGGATTCTCAGAGGTAGTACAAATAATGATGAGCTTAGAGAGATTACTTATGGTAAAGATTCCAATAAAAAAACAATCTGGGAGCCGTGGACACACCCTGAAACAGGTGAATTGGGTGCGGTATACGGTGAACAACTAAGACGGTGGAACAGACATGCAGGTAATGATGTTGTTGCGGTAGATCAATTAAGAGATCTGTTGTATAATCTGGAACATCACCCTTATTCTCGTAGACACGTGGTTTGTCTCTGGAATGCATCAGATTTACCGATAGAAAAGGAAAGCCATGTATGGAATATTGAGAATGGTTTTTCAGTTTTACCACCGTGTCATGTAATAACACAATTTAAAGTTCAGGAAATAAATGATGTCAAACATTTAAGTTGTATTTTATTTCAGCGTTCGTGTGATACTTTCATCGGTGTACCGTACAACATCGCTTCTTATGCATTACTTACACACATCATAGCTCACCGTCTTGATATGGTACCACATGAATTTATTCATATGTTCGGCGATTTACATATCTATAGTAATCACTACGAACAAGTAAATGAACAGTTAAATCGTATTCCTGGTAAACTACCTAGATTAATTATTAGGGAGAGAAGAGATAATATTTGGGATTATGAAGTAGATGATTTTGAGCTAATAGGATATAATCCACAAAAATTTATAAAAGCACCGGTGTCAGTATGAATGAAGTAAATAGTTTTGATAATCTTAATTCAGTTCCTGATGAAAACATGATGGTATACCACCTTCGGTTCAACCATGACCATTATTGCGAAAATTCACCACTTGTAATCTTTAAGACAACACAAAAAATACACAATCATGACAACAACAAATCTAAATGGTATGGTTTAATTCGGAATATTACATATAATATCTATCAAGAAGAAATGAATACTGAATTAATGAGTAATTGGGTGTTTATGTTCAATCACAATGAAAGACCTAATGGTCAGGATGATTGTTACATGAAAGAGTTTCTTTTTGACCATTATATCCATGTTTTATGTTTTATGCACAACGATCCATTAATCAATATACATCTAAAACTATTTGTCGATAATTGTATAACAAGATGTCACCTATTAAAGTACGATAAGGATTTCAATTGTTGGGATTCGTGTATATTTCAGGAGGATATAGAGCATGAACAAGGGTGAAGTGTATAAATACATTTACGATACCCTTAATAAAGGGAAAGGAAATGATCTCAACTATGAATGGGAACTACAACAATTTTCTAACAAATATTCAAACATACCTAAAGTAAACGGCATTATAGAACAAATATGTCAACACCACTATAGTATAGACAGTGTAGAGTATTTTGCGAAAATCATTACACAAGGAGGTATTGATTATGACGTAGCAGTTAAAAAATTTGTTAGTGAACACACAAGAGCAGAAGAAATATATGGAAAAAAAGAGATTAATAAACAGTTTATACTCTGTTTTCTCTTATATGCTGCTAAACTTGACCTAAAAACAGAAGAAATAGAGCCATTAATGAAAGAAATAATAAAACGGGGAGATTTAGTTAATACACTGTATCACTGTCTTAACAAGGTGATGGGGATTTTTAATTTTGAAAAACCAGCTCAGTTACATACATTATTACAGAGCTGCCGTCAACCACATTTAAACTAAAAGGGAAAGTAATGGCAACAGCAACAGAAGAACCAATTAAGAAGACAGCAACAGAAGAAAAACCAATTAAGAAGACAGCGATCACATTTGATCTTGCTATGGAGAAGTTGATTAATACAATCGCTCTAATAAGTACTTCTAAAGGTATTAAGAATTTAGGTGTACAAGTATACCGTACAGGTTTTACGCTTACAATTGATAATAAGGTTTGTAAGCGTAATATGAAAACAGTAAAAGAATTCAACGCAATTATTAACGAACTATAAAAGGAAAGTTAAAGATGTTAATTCAAATTGATGGTAAACAGCACGTAGATGCATCATCTCACACAATTGTTATTCAATTTAACCAAGAAGAAAAACAGGGAATTAGTAACTCTAACCCTAGTGACGACCTATTTGCGTATTTCCCAAAAGGAACCAAAACTGACGCAGTTGATTATCATGTTAAGAAAATGAATGATTATATCGACGCAAATAATAAATCACCTGTGGATGAAAAGATCCAAGCTTTATCTGATGATAACGAAAAATTAAGACAGGAATTAGAAGATCTCAAAAATGGGATTGTTAAACCAACACCAATGTTGGATGATGGTGATGTGCCAGCAATTGATGTTAAGGAGATAATCCAACCTGATGTTGTCGTGCCGGAAGATGTAAATTGAGTGTTGCTTTATCAAAACCGTCGGATTTATCCGACGGTTTTTACATGCTCTTTCGATATATTAATATTTAGACAATTAACCTAACGAGGGTGCATAATGATAGAGCTAGGAACAATAGCAGGGATCATTGGTATATTTACATTTTTGATTGGTTTAATTACCGTAGCGTTTAAAATCTTTTCATATATTGGTGCTATAAGCGGGGAAATTGCTACCCTCCAAAATGTAATGCAACGAGATCTGATTAAAATAGCGGAAGATAATGCAGAGTTTCGTCTCACGGCACAGAGGGAGATATCGGAACTCGCTTTACGTATTGAAAGAGAGTTTCTAAGGAAAACTTAAAATGGATAAATGCGAACTATTTAATACTAAATATAGAGTTTTAATAGTTGAGCTTGATAGGGACCCGGAGGTAGACAGCTTAATTAAAGAACTTAATGATGGTGTATCTGAGGTAATAGAAGTAGAGACAGTAAATAGAGCAATATCTACCATGGGAGTTAGTGATATTGATTATGTTGTAGTAACTGCGTGCAATGTTAACAAATTATTCATAGATTTTTGTGAAAAACAACATATTCCATGTGCAGTATACAAATGTGAAAAAGATCATAAAAAAAACAATACTACACGCAAGATATATAAAGATGTACCATCATTACTGCATCATGTTAAGAGGAATATAATAAAAAAGGGAGCTGACAATCAAAAGCAGTCAATAATTGACCGTTTAGGGTGGTCTCAAGGACAGGATTTGATGTCTAAATCGTCATCTCTCAAAGAGGAACCTATTTTAATTAAACTGCCTGGCGATAAAACACATAATGAGCCAGTTTAATTCTAGAAGGTAGCAAGTAACCGATTCTATACCCTGCTATAAAATGATGCTCCTACCAGTTACTTCCCCTGCATTCAGAGTATAAAACGTACTCCGCTTGATCTAACTCAAGAAACATCGCGTTCACGCGCCGGAGATACAAAAGGGAGGGTAACGTATTTTCCCTCTTTAGTAAACACTAATGCGGTAAAGGGAAGAAATGAAAACCGCTAACCGCACCAGTGTTTTCTGAGGAAGAGGTGGTGGGGGGGAACTACAAGACCAAAGGAGGAATCCTAAAACCCTCCACCAACTCTACTTTTAGCTTTACTGTATATAGTATACATCCACTCTCACATGAATGCAAGTACTTTTTAAAAGAATTACAATAACGCTTCCTCAGCCACATCTACAATTTCCGTATTAATACCAACTTCCGTATCAGCACCAACTTCTATCTCGGAAGTTGCTGTGTCTGCTATTCCCTTAGTAACGTGCGGTGCCGCTACTACTACTCTAGCAGCACCCTCGGCCACGGTAGCAACAGAGCTGGCATCTTTTTTTATTTTGTCCCAGATACTCATTATGATTTCCCCTTAATAACGGGTTGTTTTGGTGCAAGAACTAACTGTCTTCGTCTCACAACATATTCTAGTTTATACTTGTTGCATAATAGTTTATACTCTTGTTCGAACAATTTGTAATCTGATGCATTAGCTGCCATATTACCATTTCCTTATATAGGTTAGAGCAAGTTCGGGAATCGAACCTTGGTTGGAAATCACCGATCTTACAATTAGACGAAACTCGCCAGTTAATAGTGTAACATTACACTATTAATATAAATCGGTTTAAATTTTGCTAGATCATTTTTTTTGATATATATATCAAATCAGCTCTTCGCATATATTGTTTCTGCAATTGCCACTCTAAACATTGATTATAAACCCCGAACAAGTAATATCCATAACCGTGCATATATTCATTGAATACATTAATATGAACATGAGAACAGTTTGCATGATTCATACTAGCTTCTACTTGGATAAAGTTTATTTGATGATTTAACAGAAGTTTATCTCCCCCCCTTAGAACATTAAGGTCATTTCCTTCTGTATCTATTTTTAAGAAATCAATCTGTTTAATTTCTCTACTACCACAATAAGAATTAAGAGTTGTTAAATAACTGGTTTCGTGTTGTGTATGGTGTTTTGAATACAAACTGCACATAGAAAGATCTTCAGAAATATAGATTGTTTTGATACCATCTTTATCGTCTAATCCGCAACTCTCTACTTTTACATTGTTATTATTTTTGTATTTTGAAACCAATATGTCATAATTTGCTTTCACTGGTTCGAAACAATAAATAGATGGATCGTAATAGTTAAATAAACAAATCTCTGTAAAGGAACCCTTAAACGCACCAACATCAAATATTGTTTTACATTTATAGCTTGGTAATAGTGAACTAATATCTCGGTGGACATCTTGTCCATGTTCTAATGCTTGCTTCCAAACTCTTCTTTTCATGATTGTTTCCTGTACATATTCAGTCTTTTTAGAAACTCTGAGAAGAATTCTCTCGGATCTCTTGTCCGTGTTCTATTACTGGTCTCCAACTCTTTTTTTTCATGCTTGTTTCCAAACGTACTTACTTTTTTCTAAGCATAATTTTGCATCTTCGATATCAATAAAAGATCCTAGATGTTTTTGTTTTTTATTAACACTTATTGACACCTGCCATTTACCTCTTCTTTTGTGCCAATATATATTTTTGTATCCTGATGTATTATTAATTTGTATTTTTGATTTTCGTATATTATCGCTTGCAGATCGTATTGTTAAATTTTCTCTTCTATTGTTTGATGGGTTACCATCATCATGATCACAAACAATTGTCCGATCACCGGTATAACGATTAAGTATGAAATTGTGTAAGAGCATACTTTTACGGTTTTTTAGTTGAGTACCTACATATTGTCCAGATAAACACCATTTATGTTGTTTACATTTTTCTACATCACATAAAGAAATAATTGTATAAGCAATAACAATATTCTTTTGATTATATAGTTCTATTAAACAGTGGTCATCCTTAATAATAAATTTATTTGGATCAAATCTTGTACGTTCTAATATTTTACCATGAAGTGTTATTTGATGATAGTGTCTATTACAATAACCCTTCGCTTTGTGCTTTTTTATACAATTTTTAACTTTACATTTTTTCATAATACATTTTAATACGTTTCACTAAAGGAATAAAGTAATTCCTAGGATCGACAATAAACTCTTGTCTACTATTCGTTTCACTGGAAATAAGGAGTACTACCTGTTCAACCTTAACTCCTTCTAGTTTTTGAAACATATATGCATAGCTGGACAGTTGGAGATAATGATCCCACAAATATTCTTCCTTTTGTGGTCGTCGTTTCGTCTTATAATCCACAACAGATAACTTACCATTATAATAACTAATATTATCCGCAGTACCTGCTATTCCAAGTTTATCATCCCACAATCTGATTTCATTTCCATAAAAGTTATCAATTTTATTAACCAATGATTTGAGATTGTTAAAATGTGCTTGTGAGATTAATCTGGGAGATATTGGTAAGAAACAACCATTTATGTAATACTCTATCATAGTGTGTACTTCCGTACCAATAATTGCAGATTCATCAGTAATATACTGTGCCACTTCACGACCTACTCTAACCCTCCATGCTTTAAGAATCTCATCTTTTTCAGCATTAGTAGCTCCAAGTATGGTCGTTGATGATGCGTATCGATTGCCAGTGGGTGTCCTATAAAAGTGTCCTTCAGGTGTTTCCTCCATCACTGCTTGTTGGAAGTTTATTGGAATCAATTGTCTCATTATTTCTGTATCATCCATGTCGCCAATCTGTCATTAGTGCAGTATAACTTTAGCTTTTCTCTTTTCACAAATTCATCAACCGCATCTTTTACCGTGCCAGCATGTTTAGGGTTAGAAGAGTAATCGTGACCAGTAAATAAACCACCACTACGACATTTATCCCAATACAATTCTATATCTTGATCAATCCAAGGACGTGTGTGTGCTCCATCTATATGTATAAAATCAAAAAATCCATCATAAAATAAATGAGATACTTCCTGTGATTTAGCTCTTATCATTATAGCTCTGTCACCAAACTCATTTAGCTTCACAACAGCTTCTGACATAAACTTATTACCATTTGAATTTCTTGTCATACCTCGAACCCTGGTCATGGTCCATGGATCTACACAATATAGTTTTTCTAATTTAGAGCTTTTTAATAGGTTATAAGAATTGTTTCCTTCTCTAACACCGATTTCAAGACCTATCTTGTAATTTTTGTAATCAATATATTTACCTATTCTGTGTCTTCTAGTTACATCTTCTAATTTCATAATAGTTTTTTTAGTTCTCCTTCAACGCAGCGCGGAAACACATACCAGTCTCCTTGTTCTTTCAAATGGCGCAAGTTAGTTTTAGCTAAACTTTCCAAGATCTCCTGGTTGTTTACTAATTCCTCACATGTATGTCCATTAGTTGTTATAGGAACTTCTGGAGAAATATCTAATATTTTACCAGAATCCATATCATCCAATTCATAAATAGGATCAACTTCAATAACAGTTGAGCACATGGTTTTGTATCCATAACGTATAGCTTGTTTAATTGGAGCTGTTCCCAAACCAACAAGAATACGTTTGTTATCTTTTTCCTGCGTCAGATCACCAGGATGAATATTGATACAACGAAAATGGTTACAGATATTACAAAGCACTTCAAATCCAGCAAATATACCAAGAACGGGATCATATACTCTTAACATATCCCACATGTAAGCAGTATACTGTTCCCTTATTACAAATCCATTTGTCTGTAATAAAGAAGTAGAGCTGTAACCGCGTTCACTATAGAAGTTTTTCATATCCAAATATAAAAAACCAACATCTCTATACTTAAGAGATATTTCATACGCTCTAGATTCCAATGCATCAGTAAAGATAAAGAATTTAAATTTGCTTTTGAATCTAACATATACTCGTTCTAAGATTTTATTAACGTTAGAGCCAGTTCCAGACATAAACAGTATAACTGTTTTCATTTACAAATTTCCCACATATACAATTCATAAGACCGGTCCCTCTGCCGTTGGGGTACGCCAACATAACATTTCTTTTTCTTATTATACAAACGATATAAAGTATAACCACTCATAATTTACATCCTCTAAAAATGGGTTGCGGCGCAGATCTAACTGCATCTCCAGGTCATACCCTGACGCTTTTCCAATAAGCTAGCCGCAATTTTTGTACCCTTAAATGATTTCTATATCCAAACATGCTTTCCCAATAATTAACTGTTGATATACAGTTTTATGACCACATTTGTCACAAAATAAAGCTCTCCATTCCTTTTTATCCACTGCTGGATATGCGATTGGAGTCTCAGTAAATTTATGTGTAGCGTTACAATCACAGTAACTACATTTTTTAGTTATTACAAGGTCCAAAAATAATTGCTCAATCTGAGATATGTCTATTTCAATTTTCATTTATGGTATCTGCGCTTAAAAATGGCAGAAGGGGAGAGAATCGAATTCTCGAACGCTTTTATACGTCAGCGGATTTCAAAAATGTATTCTCTTTGATTCAATGGGAAAGTATTCCACTCCGTGTCCTAGATCTACCGGACCCCTTCCAAAATTTGGGTAGGGTAAGAATTGCACTTACGACGTTTCTACGTAACGCATTTACAGTGCGCGTCCTTCGCTACTTGGATACCTACCCCTTAGTGAGTATATTGTTCTAGCCGCTTCTTCATTTTTTAATAACCAGTATTTGATTTGGAAACACTGGATTGTCAGTTCTAATGAACCTAATCTGATAAAATTTTTTGAAACATTTATTGGCTCTTTTAACCTGATCTTCTCGCCAGTATACAAACATAGAGATTGAAATACGTTTTCCTGATTCAGGACCAGTAATTTCCCACCTATTAATTGCGTTTGCTAACGCGTTTTTCAAGTATTTGTATTTCACGAATAGTACTTGTCCTTATTATTGTACCGGTCTAGAACCATTGGACCACACAATGTCCAATCCACCACTCCTCGTTTACCAGGAATCGGATAACAAAGAGGGGAGAGTCCATTGTCATCTACATAAACATGTGCGTGAATTTTTCTAGAATCACTCCATTGTTTTTGTTCTTCATTGTTATTAACATCCCACAAATCGATACCGGCTTTTTCCATGTACTGAATCGCTTTATCTAAAAAACTCTGCGTTCCTCTGGATGTCCACAAAATTAACCTTAAACCAAGTGAGTTAAAATTTCGACACCAATCTAGTGCATACGGAACCGGTATCTCTGGTTCCGCACCATATGAATCAAAAGATTTGTTGCCAGGATGATGAATAATTGTGCCATCAAAATCAAGACAACACACAAACGGTTTATGTAACTCCATATTTAACTTCTAATTCCTTCCTGTAAGTGACTACCTCATCTTTATTACAATCCTTTATTTTTACCTTCTTTACCGTTTATAGTTGAGCATAGTTTCGTTTATTTAATATCGTTGATAGCATATTTCGATATGTCATTGCATGTGTTCTCATTGATCGTCCAGTAGCTCTTCGCTTGAAAACGTATATCGATATTGTTTATTTACTATCGTTTATAGTTGAGCATAGTTTCGTTTATTTAATACTACTATATCCTTACCAATATTGATTGTCAACCAAGTTTGGAAAAAAAATTCAAAAAAAACGGTGCACATACTCTTCTTTTCTTGTAAACCACTGATCCGAAAAAACTACTAATCCGAAAAAAACCACTAATCAAAAAAACTTTTTTTATTATTTTTTAAAAAAGTACTTGACAAATAATTACACTGGTGTTATATTAAAGGGAGGTCCGTGGGTGGGGAGTACTAATATTAGTATTATATTAATATATACTACTGGCTCTTACGAGCCGTAATATAATAATATATATAATAATATTATATATATACGCGCACGCACGTGCGCGAGGACAACTGTTAGATAAAAAAAGGAGGGGAAAACTTCTATATGGTGCAATCCAATTCGATATATTAGCAGAGGAAAGGATTGTAATTATGGATTTACGAGCTAAGACGCGAATGTTCGAGAAGTATAAATTTTTGCTTAACAAACACGCTGATCAAATAGGAAAAAAGCATTTTGTAAATGCAGATCGTGAACAAGGTTTGAGATGTTTTCATTTTCGAAGAGAGAAAGGGGAAACGGGAGATAAGGTACTTAGATGTCCTTGTGCAGTAATGCCAGGATCAGTATTTTGCAGAGAACACGATTATGATAGATCGATAGTAAATGTAAAAAGAGAAGTACCGCAAGTTTACAAGAACAGTCTACATACATTATTTGACGCTTACCTGAATGAACCAACCATACTAGATCATAAGCAAGATTTAGCAGTGTTGCGTACTTTACTTACCGGTTTAATTAATAAACTTACCCAACCAGACAAGATCACTATAAAGGATTTACTTACCCGTTTAAAATCTATTCTCCGCTCTAATGACCCAGATAGTACTAAATATGATTTAGTTATGGATACTTTCTATCGTCATCAGGATGTGTTCTCTGATAAAACTGTTAAAAATATTAATGAAACAGTTAAAAATATTGGTGGTTGTATTGAAAGAATACAGCGTGCAGGATCTGGAGATCAATTTTTAATGACACCAGAAGGATTAAATGTGTTTCTCCGAACTTTAGTGGAGATACTAAAAAGAAATATAAACGATCAAGATATTATGTTACAGGTTCAGACGGAACTGATGACGATTAGTGTTGCTACCAAAGGTAATCTACAAACAGCTAACGATAGATTAGTGAGAGAGAAAGAAAATGAAAACAGAAAAGAGTAATTGCAAGGAGAAATTGATATGCGTACCGTAGGTATAATTCCCGCAAGGATGAATTCAGAACGGTTTCCTGGAAAAGTTTTAGCGGAGATCAACTTTAGACCTATGATTCAGTGGGTTTACGCAGCAGCAATAGCATCAGATTTACATCACGTATGTGTTGCTACAGATTCAGATAAGATTTATAGATTCTGTGTATCGAGAGCAATGAATTGTCATAAAACCGACCAACATGAAACTGGTTCTGATAGAGTCGCTGAAGTAGCAAATAAACACTATGATGCGGATATTGTGTTTAATTTACAATGTGATGAGCCACTACTTAAACCCTACATGATTAATAATATGATTGACAACATGATCGAATATGAAGCAGATGTTGAGACATTAGGAGTAATGATGCATTCATATTATCTGGAAATGTTTAAGCGTAATGTGGTGAAAGTGGTTCACGATGAATACAGGTTTGCAAAGCAGTTTGCCAGAAGAATATATCCGTGGGAACAGTTTGGCAAAAAACATTATCCGAAGCAACATGTTGGTATATACGCATTTAAGAAACAGGTGCTAAAAGATTTTATTCAATTACCCAGAACAGTGAATGAGATAGATAATAACTTAGAACAACTACGTTTATTAGACAACAACTATACAATTCATGTTACTATTTGTGATAAGTATATGATCGGAGTTGATAGACCAGAAGATATAGAAGTGATAGAAAAGTTAATTAATAGGGGAATAATAGATGCCACCATCTAAAATACAAACGGCAATTGACCCCTTCAGATACTTAGCGTCATCGATTGTCGATTATGATAATGACCAGGTATGGGAACACAAACCAGTTGATTTTCAAGAATATACAGAATCAAAATCCTTTTGTAATCTGAAATGGGATGGAAGAAAAGGGTGCCGTCCAAAAATTATGGAAATTGGATGGAATGTCGTACAAGAAAATGTACGTGAATCTATACTACTGCTCGGAAAAGGATCTGGCAAAGATTTTCTGGCCGCTTTATTACACAGTTATGGTATTTATAGATGTTTGTGTATGTACAATCCACAAGATTTCTACGGGTTATCACCAGGATCAAATATTTATTTTATTAACATTGCCAGGAATGAATACCAAGCTAAGAACGTATTTTTCACTGAATTTTCTCAAACTATGGTTTTAAAGAACGCATGGATGCATGGTAAACACGCTCCAATCTCTTCTCAGAGAATTAATTTTGAAAAAGGAGTCGTAGCTCTATCAGCTAACTCACAAGGGTATGCTTGGTTAGGTTATCACACTCTACAAGCTGTGTTTGATGAGATGGCATTTTATATAGAATCTCAAGATAAAAAGACAATGGAAGATACATCGCGAACCAAAGAATGTTGGGAAGCTGCATTTGGTTCATGTAACTCGCTTTCCACATCATTACAAGATGATTGGGATTACCACACCAAATGAAGACGACGATTTTACCATGAAAAAGTTCTATGAACTGAAAGGTAGAATGACCAAAGATAAACCTGATGCTTATGTTGTTCAGGGTGCGTCGTGGGATATAAACCCCAACACACCAATATCAATTTTTGAAGAAAGGTTAAAAAGGGATCGGCGTAGAACCATGAGAGATTATGGTGCAGAACCGATGGGGGTAATGGAATCGTTTTGGTCAGATCCCAATTACTTGGTAGAACATGTTTGTGATACGTGTAAAACATGTCCAATTTACGTGAAGAGATTAGAGATAGACGATCCTTATGCTTGTTTTAATTATGCAGATTGCAAAGTAAATGCTTACCAAGGTAACGGCAAGTGGAGATCTTGGTTTGAAGGAGATCCAGATATCGATTATTACATGCATGTTGACCTTGCAAAAAATAAAGACAGAATCGGGTTTTCTATTGCACATGTTATCGGTACTAAAGAATTTGAAGTTACGGAAGTGGACAAAAATGAATTAGGTATTTATGGAGACGATGATAAAGATGAGCAAACTATAAAAACAGTTGAGAGACCGTTGATAAAAATTGATGCTGTTGGTTTTGTCGATACTCGGCCAGATCAGAACCAAAGGTTGTTAAAAAATGGTGAATTCTATTATGATAACTTTTTGAATTTTATTATTTACCATCTGAAATCGATACATGTGAATTTGGCACTGGTTTCGTTTGACCAATTTCAAAGTGTGCATGCGATGCAGAGTATCGAGGATCACGGAGTTGATTGTGAATTGTTATCGTTGGATCGTGTTCCAGGTGGATCAAATCCATATCCACCAGATAGTGTAAAAATTGCAATAACTGAAGGTCGTGTGACATATCCATACAACATGATTTTGTGCAAAGAAGCAAAAAATCTGAAGATTATTAACGGTAGAAAAGTAGATCACGCGTTTAAGGAAAGTAAAGATGTATGGGACGGCTTCTGCGGTAGCATATGGAATGCAGAATCAAATACGTCTACGGGAGTTGAATTTGGAACAATTGATATCGGTTAATAAAAAAAAGAATAATAACTCGAAACCGTAAGATATATATGTACGTACACAACTATTTCTAACTAAATTACATTTTGGATATATATGAATACGGTAGTTAAACGGGTTAATAATACACTCCCAGCTCTGCTGAAAGGAACAAGGATAAAGAAATCTTCTGCTTTTATTGAAGATGTAAGATCACAAGATAATTTTCTTCAGAATTCTCTTTTGAAGTTATCTAGTTTAGACGCTTTTAGATTATACCAAGCTAACGAGTGGGTTTTGTCTACAATCAATCGAAGATGTAGTGATTGTGTGAAAGTTAAACCAAAGATAATACCGATAGATACTTCACAGGATTTACGTCCTGCGACAGAAAAACGTATTAAAATTGTTAAAAAGTTTCTTAAGAACCCAAACAACAATAAAGAAACTTTTCGTCAAATGCGATATAAGTTTTTGAAAGATTTACAAATATATGGTCATGCTGCTTATGAAAAAGTAAATGATACAGAAGATATTAATCTTCGTGGCACAAACCAGATATTGGAATTACACAATTTACAAGCGGCGAATATAGAAATCAATGCTGATAAGTTTGGAAACCTTGCCGAATTCAAAACCTACAAACTGAGTGTCGGTAATATGCTTTCATCCCACGCCGCAGAAGAATCGGTGTTTGATAAGAACGAAGTAATTTTCGCTGTACTTGATCCAGTAGTAGGAAGTTTATACGGATTAAAACCTCTTGATACCCTCGCCAACTCAGTTGCGGCTGACATCTTACGTGCGTCATATAATGGAAATTTCTTTGTTAATGGCAGTGAAGCGTCCGGTATTCTTTCAATAGAAGACGGAAAACGTACTGATGTAAAGAAGGTGGAAGAAGCTTGGCGGTGCAAATTCGGCGGTGCGCAGAATGCTCACAAAATGGCAGTTATCAATAAAAAGATTAACTGGGTAAGGATGGCATTAACCAATCAAGATATGCAATTCCAAGAATACGGGATTGAGTTAAGAGATAAAATTTTTGCTGTATTTGGAATGCAAGCTGTAATGTTTGGATTATCCTCTGCGGCACCAGGACAAATAAAAAACAAAGATGAAGCGGTTAGTTGTTACAAAGAAGGGTCGTTAAGACCGTTACTTGATCTAGAAGCCGAATCTTACACACGTGAAATCATCCAAGATGGTTTTGGATTCAATGATATTAAGATTTCTTTCGAAGAGTTAGATAAATTAGATCTTGTTGTTCAATCAGAGATCGACGAAAGAGACCTTAGGAACACTGTCATTACTGTCAATGAAGTTAGAAAAAGTAGAAACATGGCTCCGGTTAAGTGGGGTGAATCACCGGTTATTGTGCAACCTGGTGGTGCTCAGATCGATCCAGATACTGGTAGATTAGTGCCACCTAGAGAACAAGGTGCAGCAAATAACAGTAAACCAATTGCTAATACTAAAATTTTTCATGGTGTACTTGGAACTGCTGAACTGAACAAGTTTAATAACACAGTAAAAAATTACTGTGAATTCTTAATCGAAAGAAAAGTAAAAATTGATTTTACCAATGTGAAAAAAGTTTTCAAATGTTTTGAAGTTTATTACGAATCAAACTTCAGAACTTTGGTTGAAAAAAGTATTTGTTGGAAAGTGTGTAGTTCAGTGGAGCATCTTTTTTTGACAAAAACTCTAGGAAATAAAAAGATTTTTAAACACCATTTCGATAGAATAACAGAAGGGGTGTGTGATTCACCATTGTATAAGGATTTAGAAGATTATGAAGCCGTCTATAACTAGAGAAATATACCCAGAGGAATTTGAGAAATACGGTATTGAGAAAGAGTATACCGTCCAATCTCTATTCGATTTGGAAGACACAAAAGAATTTGACGATGATAACATTAAGGGACCGATAAAACCTGGTAAGCTTGAAATGAGATCAGTTAATCCACGAGCAAAACCAACTGGTAGAACTATCAAGGGTTTTGCTGGCACCACCGAACAAGATCGTGCAAAAGACATTATACCAATAGAAACTTTTATTGACGCACGCAAAGATCTATTACAACCAGGTTCTTCTACGATGTTTCTTAATCATGATACATCTATTCCAATTGGAATTGTCTCTTCAACTTCTATTGATAAAAATAAAGGTCTTTTTTTTGAAGGATTTATATCAAAAGCGGCAGATGTTAACGATATATGGACAAAAGCGGAAGAGGGAATTCTCAATTCTTTTAGTATTCGATTACGACCAAAAAAGGTTGAAGTTAGAGAAGATGGAGAAGGACGTGTAGAAGCTTATGTGATAAAAGGGATGGATCTTGTAGAAGTATCATTGGTAGGAATACCGATGAATAAAAGCTCAAGTGTAACCGAGGTAATTTCTAAATCTTTTGATAATGCGAAGAGTAAGTACAACGAACATATTAAAGAGGACATAAACATCATGAACGATAACGTAGACAGCAAAATGACAACTGCGGCAGATCTGATTAATAAATCAGTTGCAGATGCTCTTGACGCTAAACTTGAAGGATTAATTGGTAAAATGGGCACGGCTCTGGATGAAAAGATTGTTGCAGCATTTGTGGCTCACGATAAAACCAAAGCCGAAGCAGTAGCCAAAGCAGAAGCAGACGAAGCAGAACGCTTAAAAGCGGAGAAAGAAGTCGCCGATAAACTGAAAGCAGACGAACTTGCTAAAAATACTCAGGATAGTAACAATGTTGCGATTATAAACGCATTGGCCACCTTAACTGATGCTGTTAAATCCATGAAAGAAGGTGGAAATACTAGTGAACCTGGTAAGAAAGGTGTTGCTGGTGATCTAGACAACAAGGATGATAACAAGCCAGGGGAAATTAAAAAGACCCTGAAATCCGCAACTGACACGGACACCATGCGATATATTCTTAAGCTTGGCGAAAGTGATTCTGAATATAAAAAGTTAAGTGACGAAGAAAAAGAGCAAGCACGGTGCATGATGTTTGCTGGACACGTCGCATTGAATTCTAAATAATAAGGGACGAACCATATAATGAACAATACATTAATCAAATCGGCGATTAGTATCGCTACGGATGGCGCGTCCGTCAACGCGTATCTTCCAAAACCGTTAGCACGGGAAGTGATCGATTTAGTTCGAGAACTGAATATTATGCGACGGTTTGTTAATACATTTACGATGACAGATAGAATTATGCGCAAGAGTAAGCGTGTTTCTGGTCAAAGCGCATACTACATCCCTGATGGGGTTACTGCGGTTCAAAGTACTATCAGTGCTTCGAGCATTACTTGGGAAGCCAAGAAATTAATGACCTTCTCCATTGGCGATGTTGAAGCACTTGAGGACAATGCAGTTACCCCTGATATTGTTTCCCAGGTACTGAACGACGCTGGAGACGCACTTGCTGAAGCTGAAGAATCATCTATGTTGACCGGTGACCCTGCTCATTTAGCAACGGCTACCACTCCTGATTCTGCAACTGAAGCAAACTGGTTTAATAGAGATCCTCGATTAGTTTTTGAAGGTATTTTTACAGTTGCTGCTACACCAGACGCTGCTGAAGAAGTCGATGCTGCTAGTGCAGAGCTTGACCTCGACATGATTAACTGCGCACTATATAATCTTGGTAAATATGGTCGGGTTAAAAACCGTATCGTAGGTATCGTTCCATCTGATCAAGCTGCTAAAATGCGACAGAATTCGCTTTTCAAAGCTGCTGATACTTCTGGATTAGCACTAGCATCCTTCCTAACGGGTTTAGGTTCGGCTGGTGAGGGTAATTCTCTGGTTTCTCCTGTGTACGGTGTTCCTTTCTATGAAGCTCCATTTGCTCCTTCTGGACAAATTGTGATGTATCGTAGGGACGTACCACAATTGGGTGATCGAAGATTAATCCGAATTGCTTCAGATGAGATTATAGAATCAGAGCAAATCAAGTGGGTCGTGAGTGAGCGGATAGCTTTTAACTACTTCTATCGAGATGCAATTGTACGCATTAAAGATTTAGACACAGCCGTTTGCTAATCAACTAGTTATATACTAATCAGGACCACCTTTTTACAAGGGTGGTCCTTTTTTTGTAATTTTTAACCCATTTAATATGCTCAGAAGTGTTGTATTTTTAATAATGATGCGATATATTAAGTAGTAGGTGTATCAAATTTAATTTAAAAGGGACAACATGGCGGACAATAAAGCGTTTATAAAAAAATATAATGAAAAACTATCAAAAAGAACTATTGTTGACAAAGTCCTAATAGAATACGCAGGTTCTAATATGGATTTAAACTCTGTGTTTTATGATCAAGAGTATGGTAAGTTTACTACTTCAACCAAAAAAGTTTTAACGGGTTATTGCCATCACCCAGAAAGAACGAAAAAAAACTTAAAAGAAAAACGTAAAAGAAAACCATTAACTATAGAACAAATTAATGAAAGGTTATCAAAAAAGTTTCCACATATTGTAGTGCTAGAATATTGTGGTACATCCACTGGTAAATCTAAATTTTTAGATAAAACTTTCGGAGAGTTTTATGGCTCTTGTCATCTAGTTATGCGGGGTCAGAATGTACACCAAGATAGACAAATACTGAACCGAGAAAACGGTAAGAGTAAAGTTGATATGTCGGAAATGGTAAACAATATTCAAAAAACTATGTTAGAGAGGTACGGTGTCAAAAACGCTTCTAATTTGGATAGCGTAATAAGAAAGAGGGAGAAGACAAAAATATCAAACGGTCATGTTGTGCTGTATGGTGGAAAGACAAGAAAAGATCTCAGTAAGGATCTACCATATAACTATCACTATTTTGGTTCTTTAATTAAAAAGTATGGTTTTGAAAAAACTATAAAAATGTGCCAATCGAAAGATAAAACCATCATTGAGCAAATTATCAAAGATATTTTACTATTAGAAAAAATAGTTTTTCAAGAAGAAAAGTGTATAAAAAATGATTGCGGTAAAAGATATTTTTGTGATTTTGTTGTTGAAAATAAATTAGCTATCGAGTGCGATGGACTGTTTTGGCATTGTGATAAAATTAATGAAGATAAAAGGTATCACCAAAACAAAAGACAAGTATATTTAAACAGCGGGTTCGACCCTCTGTTTTTCAGATCAAACGAAATTGAAAACAAAACCCCAATTGTGAAATCAATTATTATGAATAGACTAGGTAATTCACAAAGGGTTTTAGCAAGAAAATGTACAATAAGAGAAGTCGATTCAAATGTATCAAACGAATTTTATCAAAAAAATCATTTAATGGGTTCTGGTAGAGGTAAAATAAGAGTTGGTTTATTCTTTGAAAATGTATTAGTTACATTAATTCAAATTTGCAAGAAAAAACAAAACCATTATGACGTTTCCAGATTTTGTCATAAAATAAACCATAATGTAGTTGGTGGTTTTTCTAAGTTGTTAAAATTTTGTCTAAACAATTACCAAATAGAAAGCTTGCAAACGTTTATAGATTTAAGATATGGTAATGGGGAGTATTTAGAAAAATTAGGTTTTATTAAAAAAACAGAGCATTTAAGCTTTAAGTGGACAGATGGAAAAAATACATATAATAGAATGAAATTCCCTGGTGAATTAGGGTATGAAAACGGTTTATATAAAATTTGGGATTGTGGTCAGAGAAAGTACATCAAAACTAATAACTAGTTAAAACACAATTGAAGTAGATATATTATGAGCTGTCATCTTGACATACTAATTTTTATGTTATAGTGTACGATATAGAATTATGTGCTACAGGGGAAAATGTTATGAAAATTGCGATTATTGGGGGGTGTGGCTACCTCGGATCTCACTTAACAAACAAGTTAGAACAGAAACATGAGGTGGTTGTTTATGATACTAACGTTTTTAGCTCTGCTTATTTACCTGTCAAAGCGAAGGTCAAAAGTACAAACTTTATCGATATCCAATTAATGGAGTTGGAAGAGTATGAAATAATTTTCATTTGCTCCACTATCGATATTGGCAGTTTTTATAGTGAAGAATCGTTTAAGAAGTATCAAGATATTTATTTTGATAAGATTCTTGAGTGTGGACAATTAATAGAAACCGATACGGTGGTGTTCACAACGATGGATGAAAATCTAAATAAGGATGATGGTCTTTATTACAACTATCAAACCTTATTGGTAAATGGGATAGAAAAACAACTCAATAGAAATATTGCCGTTATACCAACACCAGAGTTATATGGTGGAACATTGCGGGTAAGAAGCGATCTTTTTGTTAATAATATGTTATCAGAGTTTTTTCAATACAATCGGTACATGGTTGAAGATGAATTGTTACGGCACCTATGTTTTTCCCACGTATCCAAGTTTACTGATTGGATAGTGAATGGATTAACCAATATACAGAAGTGTGGATTACCAACAACAGAAGAATTTGAATATTGTGAGATGTCAAGATTTATGATTGCCAATTATGTATCTTGGATGCTTGGTCCTGATTACGAACTATATGTACGGCCAGAAGACAATATGATGTTAGAGTGTACTGGTGATTATGCATTTTCTGAAACGTCACAGTTAGAGTACACATTGTCGCTGTATACGAAACTTGTTGAGGAAAGAAATTTTTCAGATTTATTTGATATGCACAGCAACAATAGATATATAGTTAACAATTCATTGATTGGAAATCGTTTTACAAAAAGTATACTAAATGATAAATCTGTTTCGAAGCTTACTAAACCCGTTACAGTTGGCGGGAATTGTAACAATAAATGATCTGTATACGGAACTAGATGAGACCATAGCCAATAAGCTTGTACTCATAGGTAACAATGTGCAGTTTATAAGGTTACCTCATACCAAGTTTATGTATGAATCAATGGTAACGTTTGCATTTACCTCTGTTTTTACACAGGAAGACGGTAGATTAGTTACTTTATTTCCTCATTGGGGAGAGAATATTGATGGTGGTGTCACAGCAACGTTTCAACTGGTTCTAGGACATAATGGTGCTTTATTGTCAACTGAGAAAGCTGCAAACCGTTGGCACATATTAGAAGGAAAGTTTGTTACTTCTGTGGAAGAATTTTCTAGTTCTTCTGTATTAGAAACTTCCAGTTCCACTTCCTCTAGTGAGAGTTCAGAATTGTCCAAATCTTCATGTAGTTCAACTATTGGTTTGTCAACAAGTTCAGAAAGTTCCACTTCTATAAGTTCGTTTAGTACTGCGGTAAGTTTTACTTCCAGTTCAAGTAGTGCATTATCTGAAACAAGTTCTAGTTCCAGTACTGAGGTGTCAGAAACCTCTTCTTATAGTTCTTCTAGTTCAACAATCAATAGGTCAACATCGAGTACCTCACAAGAGTTTTCTAGTTTTACTTCTTCTTCATCGTTTTCAACTAGTAGTTCTAGCACCTTTGTTTCATTTACTTCTAGTTCAACAACAAGCCAGAGTTTATGCTAATGTCACTTTTTCGTTCAGTAAACAGTACAGTTAACTTTGATTACAAAGAATATTTTTCAGGACAAGCACTTAGTAGTAGCGATCTTGGATCAATCGTAAAACTTGATTTGGCGGTAGACGACACTTTTGTTCTACCAACAATTGTGGGAAACAATTTACGTGAAGTGTTTTTTAAGTTAACGGGTTCAAGCATTGCTGAATTTATAACTGATGACCCATCAGTAACCATAGATGGTCTAACTGCGTTTACTTTACCTAGCGGTAATAGTGCTGTCCGATTAATAGTTGATGAAGAAAATAGTCAATACATTATATTATCCACTTATACTGGCGCATTAACTGAAGAATCAAGTTCAAGTTCTCAATCGTCATCTTCAAGTACATCAATATCAAGTAGTAGTACAATAGCACTTGACACTTCTACTTCATTATCTAGTAGCAGTACATCTCAAAGTGAGAGTTCATCCACTTCTAGCTCAAGCTCTACAGCGGTGTTAACCTCTTCAACATCATCATCTACTAGTTCTTCTTCTTCAACTTTTGAAAGTTTTACTTCGAGTTCTACATTTGTATCATTTACCAGTAGTTCATCATCATTATCTAGCAGTACCAGTTCTTCAACCTCTCTAAGTTCTACTTCTCCATCTTCTGCAAGTACTACTTCTCAATCTTCAACCTCTTTAAGTTCATCGTCAACTGAAATATTAACAACCAGTTCTTCTTCCAGTTCAAGCAGCTCTTTCAGCTCAAGCACTTCTTCTTCCAGTGCGCTCGGGGGTGGGTTCAACGATCTTGTTCTTGACGAAATAGAAACTGATTTGTTTGTTGTATGGAAAATGGAAGATGTTGATGACACACTTATACAACCGGAAGCAGGTAGTAAAGTATTATTAGAGATTAACAACCCCGTTACAGTACCAGGAAAAGACGGGGTAGGGAGATTTCTTAATGGAGTTGATAGTTATTTAGGTGTTCAAGGTGGTGCAACCGAACTTATACCAAATTCAACAAATGAATTGGTATATTCCTTGTGGTTAAAAATGAATAACTTGAGCGATAGTGGTCGAGTATTAGATATCGGTAATGGTACAGCATCTTTAGGTTTTTCTTCAGTAGATCAAGCTGGTTTTGAAAACTCACTTACGTGGCAAACAAATGGTGGTGGTGTTTTATCAACTGATTTAAATGCGATTAAATCAACTGATAGGTTTTATCATGTTGTTTGGTCTTTTTCTCCGGTTAGAGGAATACAATCTATGTATGTGGATGGAGTAAAAGTTGATACTGATACTGATGTAACGCTTAGTTTATCAGGTTTAGATCCGCAAGAAGCATTTACAATTGGACAACGTAGATTTACGGATGATCTTTATTTAGACGGTACAGTAGATGAAATTTATATTTGGAGAAGAAGTACATCTTCAAATCCGTTATTTGCTAACGAAGGAGAAGAGGAACTTTTCGTAAGACGATTGTATAATGGTGGTGCTGGTAGATTTTATAAACGTCTTACTTCATCGTCTTCACAAGAATTTTCACAAGATTTTACTTCATATTCATCAAGTTCGTCTGTGGTGTCAGCAACTTCTTCATTGTCATCAGTTGATTCTTCGTCAGAAACCAGTTTAAGCACAAGTAGTCAGGAATTTAGTAGTTATACTAGTAGTTCTACTTCTACAGTAGGGTTGTCTACATCAAGTGTATCTACCACTTCGCAAGAATTTAGTGAACCGGTAAGTCATTCCAGTTCATCTACTTTAAGTTCATCGAGCAGTTCAGGTGAACAAACTTCACTGAGCAGCAGTACTGCTGTAGAAACAACAAGTAGCACAGAGGTGGTAGGGTCTACAAGCACTTCTAGTTCTCAGACACTAGGGGAGTTTGATTCCACCAATTTACGCGCTTGGTATATGGCAGAAAAGGGTACTTATATTGATGCGGGTGTTACTGAATCAGTACATAATGATCCAGTAGAAGAGTGGCATGATCAATCTGGACACGATAATCATTTGATAAATGCAAACTTATCAGAGCAACCGATCTTACGAACAAATGTTGTTCACGGTAAACCTGTAATAAGATTTAATGGTTTAGATAATTTCTTAGATGCTGGCAGAATTACTGCTTTGGAAGGTAAAGAATTTACAATATTTGTTATTGGTGTTGCTAGTAATCCAGATCCATCTGATCAAGTAGCATTGGCATATTATGACCCTGAAGCCAGTCCAACCGGTTGGTTTGCACGATATAATAGTTCTGGTGGTGGTGAAGTTGATACAAGAATTAAACGTACTGGACTTGGTGAATCTGGTACTAATGTAACCTTTGCACAAGATATTGAAAACTTCCATATACACGCAACCGCGTTTGATGTAGAGGGAGAAGCTAAAACTTATTTTAACAATCAAGCTGGTGATACGCTATTCTATGGAGGTAGTTTTGTATACGATTCAACAGCTAGGTTGCTAGTTGGTGCGTTACCCGCAACTGGTGTTACTGAAGAAGATTTTTTTGATGGGGATATAGCGGAAATTTTAATATTCGCGGATAAAATAAGTGAAGAGAGAATTGAAGAAATAAATACATATGCAAGTAATAAATATGGTATTGCTATTGATAATTTTTCTACTGAATCTTCTACGTCTTCGAGTACATTTATATCAGTTAGTTCAGAATCTAGTTCAACTGCACTCTCAGGTGTGTCATCATCTAGTACAAGTGAAGCTGGTGAAGGATTTAACCATGCACTATTGGATAGTGTAGAAACAAAACTGGCACACGTGTGGTCAATGGAAAATGCCGAAAGTGGTACTGTTGTTGATCGAATATCAACCGCTAACTTAACCGCATTTAATACTGTCACGAATGTTAACGGAATCAATGGAAACGCTGCTTCATTTAATGCGGATTCGGATTATTTAGAAGTTATAGATAATGAAACAAATCTACAAGCATCTAATTTATTTTCTGTTTGGGTTAACCCACAAACTTTTATTCTTGATGACACAGTATTTGCAAATGATTTCCAAGTTCGGTTAACACAAAAAACATCTCCAAAAGACGGGTATTTATTATTTGTTAATACTACCACTGGAAACATAAGTTTAGACACTACAACTACTGATTTAGAGTTTGGCGTTGATTGCTGGACACATTTTGCAGTGTTTATTGATGAAGATCTTAACTTGATGAGATTATATGTGGATGGGGTATTAGCAGCCGAGTATGATAGCTCATTTACAATTGATACAGTGACTACTGACACATTCAGAGTTGGGTTGGAAATAGCGGGTGTTCAAGGGATCAATGCGGCAATTGATGAACTATATATGTGGAGAGATACAAGTTCATTATTTGCAACTACTGAAGATTTAGATGCTTATGTACAAGCATTATATAATGGTGGCACCGGTAGGTTTTATAAACTGGCAACATCAGAATCTTCGGAAGAATTCAGTTCTTTTTCATCTAGTTCAACTTCAATACAATCAACGAGTAGTGAAACCACCTCAAGTTCTACATTTTGTGGTGTGACTAGTACATCTTCTGGTATTGGTGAGACAACAAGTTCTACATTAAACCTGTCTACCAGTTCTACCATAAACCTGTCTACCAGTTCTACCTCTTTAAGCTCAACTTCTCAAAGTTCTACATCCGTTAGTTCTACCAGTTCAACTGAACAAATGTCAACTTCGAGTGAAATAAACACAACGAGTTCATCTACTTCCTCTTTAAGTACGACATCTGAATCATCTTTTAGTTCTAGCTCAACAGAGGTTTCTTTAACTTCGAGCAGTTCTCCAAGTACAACAAGTGTAAGTAGTTCTTCATCATCAGGGGAAATACCTTTTGCTGCTGCGTTTAACGGAACGGATCAGTATTTGGAAATTGCCAGCAACGCTTCTTTATCACCTGGAGATATCAGTTTTACTTTTGCGGCGTGGGTTTACGTTGATTCTGGGTCTACGTTTGAAGATGTTATTTTGTCTAAATGGACCAGTAGTTCTAATTTAAGAGAATATAGTTTAACTTTTAACCCAAGTGCGGCTGATAGGTTTATATGGTCAGTTTCAAGAAATGGGCAAGTTACGATTACAGCATCATATACTGTTAATACAGTAAATTATAATACCTGGTATTTTGTAACTGCGTGGCATGATTCAGTTAATAACGAAATCGGTATTGCCGTTAATGATGACACTGCGGTTATTGCTACATACGACGAGACAGTATTTCAGGGTGGCGCAGATTTTCTAATTGGTGCGTGGAAGATAACTAGTGCAGCAAATCATTGGCAGGGAGGAATTTCGTCTGTTGGATATTGGCGTAACCGAGTTCTCAGTAGCGATGATCGTATTGCATTGCACAATCAGGGTATGGCTTTACCTTATGAAGATGTACCGGAATTTCAAAAGTTGAATCTTGAATCATTCTGGAATTTGGATGAGTTGAGTGGTACCAGATTCGATTCACACGGGTCAAACGATTTAACGGATAATGGTGGGGTACTAAGAGTAAAGGGTCCAGAACCGGCTCTAAATACATCATTCAGCTCTAGTTCTACAGAAGAATCGTCTTCGACAGAATTATTGTCTTTATCAACCGAGTTGGGTAAATCGGCAAGATTTGTTTCCGCAAACTCGGAATATTTAAGTATTGCCAGTAATCCGACTTTACAGCCAGATATTAATCCAATGACGATATCGGCTTGGGTGTATTTAGATTCTATAGAGACTTCTTATGGGTTGGTTAGCAAATGGAATGAACCTTCCGATAAACAATTTTCTCTGTTATACAATTCAAGTACTAAGAAATTTAGTTTCCGTGTTTCCAATGATAGTTCAACAACGGTAGTGGTTGAAGATACTTATGTGGGTGCTATAAAAGCGAATACCTGGTATTTGGTTATTGGTTTTTATGATAAGACTGATGATTTTATTGGAATTCATATTAATGACGGTGTGGTTAATACAGCTCCACATACGGGTAATTTTGTTAATACTAGTTCACAATTCGAAATAGGCAGAGTGAACGGAACGGCGTATTTGGATGGTAGAATCTCAATGGTCGGTTATTGGGGTCACGCTTTGACTGAATCTCTACGTAATGGATTATGGAATGGTGGGTATGGTTATCAGCGTTCTGAATTACCTTCACAATATGAATCGTCTTTAATATCATATTGGGATTTGAAAGAAGCTTCTGGTACGAGATATGATAGTGAAGGGTCAAACGATTTATCAGATACCAATACAGTTGGATATAGCATTGGTCCAGCTCCAGAATTAAATAGTTCCTTTTCTTCTTCATCGAGTTTATCATCCAGTTCTACAGTTGAGTTTTCCAGTTGGTCTTCTTCTTCCAGTTCAACTTTTCTCTTAACTACGAGTAGTTCTACAGAAGCACAATCCTCAAGTTTCAGTTCTTATAGTACCAGTTCAACTGAAGTTAGTTTAACCTCTTCTTCGTTAAGTTCATCTGCGTTATTAACTACAAGTTCCAGTTCAACTGAAGTATCATTCACAAGTAGTTCTACATCTTCAACTGCGTTATTGACGACGAGTAGTTCAACTGAAGTATCATTAACAAGTAGCTCTTCATCTTCAACTGCGTTATTGACGACCAGTAGTTCTACTGGTTCTAGTGAATTGTTAACGACAAGTTCCAGTAGTTCTGTAAGTTCTTCAAGCAGTTCAACAAGTTCAACTGAATTGTTGACTACAAGTTCAACAGAACTCTTAACTTCCAGTTCAACTGAATTGTTGTCAACTAGTTCCAGTACTTCTATAAGTTCTTCAAGTAGTTCTTCACCTTCAACTGAATTATTGACTACAAGTAGTTCTTCTAGCTCTTCATCTTCAACTGCGTTATTGACTACAAGTAGTTCTTCTAGCTCAACTGCATTGTTGACGACAAGTAGTTCTTCTAGTTCTTCATCTTCAACTGAATTGTTAACAACTAGTTCCAGTACCTCTATAAGTTCTTCATCTTCAACTGAATTGTTAACAACTAGTTCTAGTACTTCTTCTAGCTCTTCATCTTCAACTGAATTATTGACTACAAGTAGTTCTTCACCTTCAACTGCATTGTTGACGACAAGTTCCAGTAGTTCTGTAAGTTCTTCAAGCAGTTCAACAAGTTCAACTGAATTGTTGACTACAAGTTCTTCAGAAATAGCGACTTCAAGTTCGACTGAAGTTTTCACTAGTTCGTCGAGTTCAACTGAAGTATCATTCACAAGTAGTTCTTTTAGCTCTTTAAGTTCTTCCAGTGTCACTAATTTTGCTACAGTATTTGATGCGTCATCTGCTTTTGAAAGAGTGTGGTCAGGTTGGGTTCAGGACTTTAGTGATTGGATTATACCTTCAGTAGATCAAAATTTCACCATCAGTATATGGGTGTTTACAACTAGTTTATCTATTGTGGATAGAGGGATATACAATTATTGGGAAGGGGAACTTCAAGATGAACGATCATTTTCATTGTACCAACACGGTGATGAGTTAAGGTTTAGAGTTTCTGATGATGGTATCAATACCACAAACCAAGTAACATCGTCAGTAGCACTTAAAGTGAACACATGGTATTATGTAACTGCTTATCATGACGGTGCCAATGATGTTATTGGGATTACAGTTAATGACAGTGTTATTGATACTACCCCTCATTCGACTGGTATTCATAAGGTTCTACCTAATGAAAACCCCCAAACTACAGTGCATATTGGGTGTGTTGATTATGATCCGACTGTGCCGGAAGTACTATACCCCTTTGTTGGTCGTTTAGCACTTGCAGGTTTATGGCACAGAACATTAACCGAGCAAGAGGTTCATGAGTTATATAATGTTGGTGAAGGTCTTAAGTGGTCACAATTGTCTGCTGGGTTAAAAGTAGATATAAAACGTTATTTTCATTTGGATGAACCAGGAGCAACAAGTAGATATGATCGGGTTATCGGTGAAGAATTTAACGCTTATGATGTTTCACAGGGAGTTGGACCTGTTGCGTCGGAAGGGTCCAGTTTTTCGACATCAAGCATAGAGTTTTCCGGTTGGTCTTCTTCTAGTAGTTCATCTTTTTTACTGACTACGAGTTCTAGTTCGTCTAGCTCCAGTTCAACTGAAGTGTCACTTACCAGTGAAAGTAGTTTTAGTTCAAGTTCTTCTTCAAGCAGTATGAGTTCTGGAACGGCACCATTTGCTGCACATTTTGAAGCGTCTAGTGCACAATACTTAAATGGGGGTTCAAATGTTGCCACTCAAGCGGGTAATATTGATTTTACAGTATCAGTGTGGGTGCGTTTTGATCTTGCACCATTTAGCGGGGATCATGTAATTTTAAGTAGGTGGGGGGATGAAGAAGGTGAATATAAATTGCTTTGGAGCGGTCCAGCAAATAAGTTCAAATTTATGGTTGAAGATCAAAATGATAATAATAATCAAGTTTTAAACTCTATTACTCCAGCAGTAAACAAGTGGTATCATATTGTTGCTTGGCATGATGCAACTAGTAATGAATTAGGTTTACAGGTAAATGATGGTGCGGCAGACATTGAACCTCACTCATTTTTCGGTATAAACAATCATAATATAGATTTTTATATTGGTGGCAAGTATACAGACTTTTTAGATAATGTTGAAGAAGAAATGACTGGTAGTGTGGCTAGTGTCGGTATATGGAAAAATAGAGTTCTGTCCGAATCTGATAGAAATGAATTATGGAATGGAGGGGTGAATCTTCTATACGGTGATCTATCGGCTGGGTTATTGACATCATTATCAGCGTTTTATAATTTAGATGAGTTAAATGGAACAAGAAATGATTCTGTTGGTTTTGTTCACTTAACAGATAATAATGGCGTTACTAGAGTATCTGGTCCAGCAGCAGATGAAAATTCTTCTTATACCAGTACAAGTTCGTAATTGTAATGAAGGAATAAAGTATGAAGAAATGTGTGTTGTATTACAACCGAGGACAGAAATGTACAATCCGATTAATAGTGAGTATAGCAAGTTTAAGAAAACATTATGATGGTGACATCGTACTCGCTTATGAAGGAGAACAATCTGAATACCTCCTTAAACGTTTAGAACGGTATAACGTTATTCTACGTGAAACCGAAAAATCCACAGTAACTAATGCTCTCGCCGATAAGCCAGCTCTTGGTAAATATGTAGACGATTATGATCTCGTTCTATATTTAGATTCAGATACCCTAATTTTATCTTCATTGGACGCTATTTGGAACCTAATCAAAAGATACGGGTTCTTGGTTACACATTTTACAGGATGGGTTACGCGGGGAGGAACTATTGAAAGAAGAATCCGGCAATGGTCCAAGGTTTTACCAGAAGAAGAAATAGAAAAAGCTGTTGAATATGGAAAAGCGGTCAATACTGGCGTTTTTGGTTTCTCAAGAGAATATCGATATTCCGATTTCAATATTTTCTTAGAATGGCATGATCTTACTTTACAAGGTCAAAGGGAAAACTGCACCCGCAGAATGGTTGATGAACTCGCTTGTCAAGTATTACTACACAAGTACCCTCATATAATGGTTAATACTACATGGAATGCTAGTGCAAAATTCTATAAGGGTGAATCAAAATATGTAACTATCGTCCACTACCATGGTTACAAGCATGTGTTTCGTGAGGTTTTTCCATTATGCGAATATTGGTACCAACAGTGGCGAGAACTGGTTGATGAAAAATTTATAAGTGTCAAAGATACATTTGGTGATCGCAGATTGAGAGATGCTTCATTTAGAAAAGGTTTATGCTGGGAGGTTTAGTAGATATGGAAATATGTAAAGTAGAAGATTGTGACGGTAAATTGAAAAGGTGGCATAATGGGTAACGAATTCACGATTTGTACAGCGGTTTCTAATAATGGAAGATATTTAAAAAAGTTTGAAAGAGCATTGAATAATTGGCACGCAGATCCGTTTATTCAAAACACTCCAATTGTGGTATTTGCACATTCTAACGCATATCAAGCTGCTAATTCTATACTCAAACCGAGTTTATTGGAGAAATATAATTATCCGATAGAACTTATCAATTGGTCAAAACCTGAATGCGAAACAGTTAAAGAAGAAATGTTATCGGCATTTATATTTGGCGTTCATGAGCATGTAAAAACCAAGTACTCAATTAAATTAGACGGAGATACTCATCTAAAAGGTCCTAATTTTGAATTACCCAAAAAATATAATAGACAAGTTATTATTGGACATAAGTGGAGATACACCAAATGCAAAGCAGATCCAGAGTATGACAGAACCGGTTATCACTGGTTTGACAGATTGGGAGATTGGTGCGAACAATTCGAATGTTTCATCGGGACAGAACATAGATACCCCAATGACATTAAAGAGTCTAGATATGGCCATAAACGAATTGCATCGTTTTGTTGCATACAAAAAGGAGCGTTCATTAAACACGCCGTTGACCTATGTAATGCCAGTTCGATACGGCATGGCCGGATGCCAGTTCCGTCACACGACACTTTCTTATTTTACCTCGCCGAACGTCTTGGTCGAGGTATAGGTTATTCGAACTTCAAACATTATTTTCATGCTAGGTAAACATGAGCAGATCAAGAAGAAAAACTCCGATTTGTGGGGTGACCACAGCGGTATCAGAAAAAAAGGATAAGAGGATTAACAATAGAAGGATAAGACGGTTAAACAAAGTTATCCTTGAAAAGACATTTGATGAGGATGAACTAGTCTCTGGTAGAACATTAACTAATCCATGGATGATGGGTAAAGATGGTCGTCAACGTTTTGCTAAAGACGATGAATGTTATGACAAAGAGATGAGGAAATAACGTAACGGAAAGGAGTTAACATCATGAAGAGTGGCAAGGTCTGGGGAAGCACAAATTTGGTATTCAGCAATGCCAATTCAGAAGTGCAATATATGCGGTGTGAAGCCGGTAAGCAGTGTTCAAAACATCGACACACTCACAAACACAATATGTTTTATGTGATTAGTGGTAAGATTAAAATTTTAGTTTGGAAGAATGATTATAATCTGTGTGATGTAACAGTTCTTGGTCCAGGTGATAGGACGGTTGTTAAGCCAAATGAATACCACCAATTCCAAGTGGTAGAAGATGCTGAGGTATTGGAAGTTTATTGGGTACAGTTAGAACTGGGGGATATTGATAGAGAATCTTGTGGCGGGTCCATGAGTAATATAACAAATAAAGACGATATGGAGATTAATAATGCCACTAGGATTTACGCAGCAGGTGATCATCGGATTATCCCCAGGACGGACAGGTAGTAAAAGTATTGCTCATGTGCTAGCAAGTCAGCAATATTCGTCCTTCACCCATGAGCACGCTCCTAAGTTGCCATATAAAAAGGATATAGCACTGTTAAATAAAAATATTGAAGCAGTACAGAATAGATACTTTCATAAAAAGTATTTATGTTTTAATGGCTTTTTTTATACTTGGTACTTACCTGATTTATTAAAAGTTTTTCCTAATGCAAAAGTATATGCATTAACTAGGGATTTAGAAGAAACTGTGAAATCACATTATACAAAGGTCACTAAGCGTTGCGAAGGTGACATGAAGTATAAAAATTATTGGAACAGAAAAGATCGTGGCAGGTGTAAAAGTGATTGGGAAATATGCTTTCCCGATTTAGGTGAGGGGTTATTACTTAAAGAAGTAATTAGTAAATATATAGAATTATATCAGACATATATCCAATGTTATCAAAATGTATATGGTTCACAAATTAAACTGTTTGATATACAAGAGTTAAACGAATCTAGTAAAATGCTGGAATTTTTAAGGTTCGTTGGGATAGAAGAGAAAGATATTAGATTGCCAGAGACGAAAGTGCAAATAGTGAATAGATGGTTTGAAGTTAAGGAACGTCGTGGTGGAAAAGCAATAGAATTTAAAGGGATAGAGAATGAAAATTGAAGTTATGGTGTTCTGCTACGGATACGAAAAGCGTCTTAATTGGATGTTAAGTTCAATAAAAGATTGTAGAGCAGTATCTAAGTACGATATACAAGTAAGGGTGTCAACTTTCGATAGAGAAGATAGTAGATTACAATTGACTTCTCAATTAGTTGGTGATGTCTTTGGTGAGTTTGTACGCGTAACTGGATTTGATACACAATTTAACACTAGAGGTTCACAAAGAAATTGGCAAGTGCAAAATTTGGATGCAGATACCGATTGTGTTTTATTTGCTGATGCTGATCATGTATATGATCCGCTTTTTTTTGATGCTTTAATTGAAGCTGCTTTGGAAGTAGAAAAAATTTCAGATAACGAATCAAACATGTACACAGTATGTAGAACCAGTACTGATGATATAGACAAAATGGATGAACTTATATCTAGATTTGTTTACCCATCTTACATACCAAATACTATTAAAATGTATACTACTGATATGGAAACACGTATTACTACTGCACCAGGTGCTGGTAATACGCAGTTTGTTTTTACAAAAGAGTTAAAAGATGAAATATATGTAAATGCAAACCAAAACAGGGATAGAAACTTTTTTAGATCAATAACATATAAGAGTGACCGAACATTTAGGAGTAAGTTTGATAAGGTAGTGAAGTTAGAGTTTCCACAAAAACAATATCACTTGCAACACCATCGCTATGAATTTGATAAACTAGTTCAACAATAGAAGAGGATAGAATGAAGAAAAAATCAGAAGGTATTCCAAGAGAAGGTAAAACAAATTTTAAATCAATAACATCAAGAGCGGATCGTGGGTTAAAACAAGACAAAGGTGACGGTACACGATGGAAACATGATCGTGATCGGATGGTAGGATATGATTATGCGGGAGAGTTCAATCAATATAAGCCGTTCTTTTTTTCTGCTAACGTAATGTTGATTATACTGCCGTTGGAAGATTCAAAGGTGCAACCGCTTTTTTAGTAGGTGGTGGTCCAAGTTTAAAAAAAGTTGATACAACATTATTACAAAAATGTTACACAATGTGCATGAATAATTGTGTATCTATGTTTCGTCCTGATTCGTTTATTTGTGTAGATGATCCATCGAGATTTATGTTATCTGTTTGGTTAGATCCCAAAATTCAAAAGTTTACACCGTATTCAAATGCTGAAAAAGAGTTATGGGATTCAAGATACATAGAAGACAGAGGGATCTGGGGTCCAGCAACACACGTTGTTAGAACATGTCCCAATGTAACTTATTTTACAAGAAATTCAAAGTTTCATGGACCAAGATTCTTTACTGAAGCTACGATTAATTGGGGATGCGCAGCGCAATATGGCGGTAACAGATCTGTTATGGTATCTGCGATCAGAATTCTGTTCCTTTTGGGATTTCGCAAGATATATTTAGTAGGTGTGGATTGCAACATGACGGCCGAAGACAAATACTGTTTTACAGATGGTAGAGATCCAAATATGGGTGTTAAAGGAAACAACTCCACTTACAAGCGGATGAATGACGAGTACATGCCGTGGATTAAGAAAGAAGGTGCAAAATACGGGTTAAACATTTATAATACAAACCCAAATAGTGGTTTAAAAACTTTTGATTATGTACCACTAGAAAATGCTGTAATGGATGCAACTTTTGATTTTGGTGATACCACCAAAGAAAGAACCGAAGAAATGTATTATCCATTTGCCGAAAAATTTAAGAAGTATCAAGAAGCATATTTAAGGAAGCAACAAAAATGAGCTGTGAACTAGGTCAGATAAACGCAACAGATTTTTTAAGCGATGATGAGATAGTTGAATTTTTCATTATGATCGATCCTACATTCTGTATGGACAATCTACCTAGTTATATAAGATTAGCATCTGCTGAAATGATAGCATGTAAGACAAATACACAATGGGAACAGTCTAGTAGTGTATTGTATGTGGATGGCAAAAGAGAAAGTTGCGTCATTAGTCCACGTGTTCCGATTATTGAGCTTACTGATATTACTATTATTTATAGTAATGAAAGAACTAAATCATTAACACTTACTGGAGAAGATAGAGAAGTTGAATGGGCATGCGATACCGGTGTAATTAGATTGATTAAACCCAATTTTCACCAAATAGAAACCATCGCTGATATTGATGATCTTAATACTCTCAACTTCTTTCCACCTGGATTAAACAATGTTAAATTGACAGGCGTTTTTGGAACGGTAGCGACAGGTATGTTAAAACTGCTTCAGCTATTGTTGATCGGTAAATCATTACAAATGATTGATGCAGAAACTTATGCATTCGGTAAAGTTAAGGAGAAGATAGGACGGTATGAGTATCAACTTGGGTCAGCATCCAAATCTTCGATGATTATGTCGTTCGATGATTATATAAATTTTTTATTTGATCTGTTACCAAACACAGAAGGTTTGTACATAGGGAGTGTTTAATATGAAGAGTGTGTTATTTTTTGCTTTTAGTTTTTTCATTTGTTTCAGTGGTTTTTCACAACAATGCGGTTACGAGTTTAATGGTACGGATTCATATCTTGTAGGAGACATTGGTCCAGCTATTAGGAAGATTGATGATCTTTCTACCGTTATTGTCAAGTTTAAGATGAATAGTGTACCGTCTGGTCAAGGATCTTCAACTATTTTATGGCGTTTGTCAGATGCTAATAAACAATTCAGTAATGCTATGGCAGCGGGAGTTCTGAATTGGTTAGATGAACCTGGTGAAGCTCAATTTTTTATTGTTATGTATGCTGATTGGTTAGTCGATCATCATTTGTTTGAAAATGAGACAGAGATTGCATTGAAGATGTTTGAAGCTAGAGCTATTACAACCGCTCTTATTGTCGGAGAATGGTATACAATAAAAGTAGGTTCGAATGGAATTCATCCTATTATTCGTATCAATGGTAAGATTCAAAAGAATGCGTATTACGCACAAAAACTACCTGGACAGTGGATTCATAATTTTGAAAAGACAATTATTGATGGGTTCCCGCAGGGTGTAACTAGAATTACTTTAGGTGCTCAGAAAACTACTGACGTTACCAACCCACGCTTTATTTTTGATGGAATCATATCAAAATTCAAGATACGAAACGTTCCAGTTATGGCGTGTATAAACAAGCCAGGTTCCAATTATCTTGGCAACGATGATGATCAACATCCAAACATCCCAAAGACGGTTGTGGCATACGATCTTAGTATACCACCAGATAATGGTAAAATATTAGATAGCGGAATCTATGCAATAAATCTGGATGTAATAGGTAATGGTAGTAACACTTGTCAATAAAATTCAAATAGCGTTATAAATTATGTCCTTCTTATCTTTGTTAAGTTCCGAATGTGCGATCCAACGAAGGTCTAATATTGGTAGAAATGAATATTTTGAAGCAGTTGTCGATTGGGCAACAATAGCAAGAAATGTACCAACAACTAGGGAGCATGTTGGCAGAGACACATTGGACCAATATGGGATACCTGCTGAAACTGGAAAATCGCGTCATTTATTCTATTTCCTACCTGATACTGATGTGCAGCAAGGTGACAGAATTCTTGTCACAAAACTTCCGAAGACGATGCTTGAGCTTAAAGCGGAACGCGACACATTGTGTGAATCGTTCTCATCTAGTTTATCATCTTCTTCTACAGAAGATCTGACCACTTCCAGTTCTAGTACTGAGATTAGTACCAGCGAAAGCTCTTCAACTTCCTTATCTAGTAGCAGTACCGATCTTGGCACCACTTCTAGTTCAAGTACAAGCTCTTCAGATAGTACCAGTTCCGAAACAAGCTCAAGCTTTTCTAGTTTAGTAATATCATCTTCGTCTAATTCTTCTTCACAAAGTACTTTAGAATTTTCTTCTAGTTCCACACTGGTTTCTGAAACCAGTTCAGATTCTTCTGATTCAAGTACACTATCTAGTTCATCAACGTTTTTTAGTAAAACAACGAGTTCAAGTTCTAGTTCTGATTCTAGTGTTAATTCTAGTTCAAGTTCAACTGAAGCGTTAACCACTTCCAGCAGTACTTCAAGTGATTCTTCTACTGAACTACGTTCAACGTCAAGTAGCCAATCAAGCCAAGAATTCAGTTCCTTTACATCAAGTAGTTCGACTGAAGGGTGTATTGTATTAGATTTTGGCGATGTTCCTGTGATTAGTAGTGGATTTGGAACTGTTCCATCTCCATATAAAGGATTTACTGTCACAAATTTGGATGCTTTTTCCCATACTGGTTTAATAACCAATGGGTTAGATTTATTTGATTTTGTTAGTAACCCTAAAGTAGCAACATTAAGTAATGCCGCTCCCGCTTCAATAGAAATTGATCAAGGTTCTCCGTTTAGTGTTATTAGTTTGTATCTCCGTGATTTAACCTTTGGTGGTTTGAATGTTGGAGCTTCAGCAGTAACCCTGGAAGGGTTTGATGAAACCGGTACTAGTACCGGGACGCATACAATTCCGTTAATCTCTCTTTTTGTTAAACATACGTTACCTACTAATATATTTTCTAATCTGTCTAAAATTCAATTTACCGGTGTTCCTTCTGGAGGATTTTTAGATCCATATTTTACTATGGATGATATAAAAATACAGTTAAATGTTGATTCTTCTTCAAGTAGTTCAAATTCTTCTTCAACTACATCTGGCAGTACAGGTTCGAGTAGTAGTTCAACTGTAACCAGTTCCAGTACATTTTTTAGCTTAACAACAAGTTCAAGTACTTCTGAGTCAACAGAACAAAGCGTAACTAGCTCTTCTAGTTCTACTTCCGAATCAAGTGTTAGTACAAGTTCTTCAACGTCCGAATCATCAGAAAGTACCAGTACACAAAGTATATTGAGTTCAAGTTCTACGTTCTTTAGCTTAACAACTTCCAGTTCTGACACATCCACATCTAGTTCTTCAAGCGCATCGACACTTTCAGAGTCATCCAATAGTAGTACAAGTAGTAACTCTTCTTCTCAATCAAGCAGTTTATCAAGCACTTTTTCTCTTTCTACCTCAACTAGTTTGGAATATAGTTCCTATTCTTCCAGTAGTTCACCTGGTGAAAATATAATTTTAAACTTTGATGATGTTATACCTGACGCATTTGGAAATGGTACACCTAGCAACCCATATCGTGGATTTAATTGGTCTGATTTAGTTACCGCTACCCACCAAGTTATAACCAATAATGGGTTAGATCAGTTTGATTTTCCATCAAATCCAAATGTTGCAACACAGCTCACTGGAACTGCTGTGACTGATATGGAGATTGCAGCCGGTACTTCTCCGTTTGATTTTATTAGTTTATATGTAAAAGGGTTATCAGTAGGTGCAACAGTATTTGGTACTACTTCGTTAACTTTTGAAGGGTTTGATGAGTTAGGAGTAAGCACTGGTACGCATACAATTCCGGTTACTACTGGAGTTGTTAAACATGTTTTACCCCAACCAACTTTTTCTAAATTATCGAAGGTAACTTTCACATCAAACGCTCATGGTGGTTTTGGTCACTTTTGGATGAGTGACGATTGGGAATTGACGATGGGTACGGATTCGTCGTCAAGTAGTATATCATCAAGTAGTTCCACTTCAGTATCATCTTCATCTAATAGTTCCAGTTCTAGTTCGAGTTTTAGTTCTTCATCAACGTTTTTTAGCTTAACAACAAGTTCGTCATCGTCTAGTTCAACAGAACAGGGTTTGACAAGTAGTTCCACTACAGAATCATCGGAAAGCACAAGTACACAAAATGTATTGAGTTCTAGTTCTACATTTTTTAGTTTAACTACTTCAAGTTCGGATACGTCTGTATCAAGTCCTTCAACTTCAGCAAGTTCCGAATCGTCTTCTCAATCTAGTAGTTCTTCGAGCAGTTCATCATCAACGCTTTCTAATTCTAGTGTTTCTGAATTATCATCAAGTTCTACAGAAGTAAGCGAAACTTCTTCAAATTCGAGTTCTTCTTCGTTTTCTAGTTCTTCATCAACGTTTTTTAGCTTAACAACAAGCTCATCATCGTCTAATTCAACAGAACAAAGCTTAACAAGCAGTTCAACCAGCAGTAGCAGCACAAGTGAATCATCTCAATCGGTATCATCAGAAACGACACAAAGTAGCGAATCATCTTCGACACCATCCTCAAGTTCTACATTCTTTTCTAAGACAAGCTCAAGCACGTCAGAATCAAGTAATAGTAGTTCATCATCAACGGTGGTGTCAGAAACTTCTGGCAGTTCTTCTGACAGCTCTAACTCTAGTTCTTCATCAACTTTTAATGATCTAACAACTTCAACTTCAAATAGTAGTTCAACCTTATTGCAAAGTTCTGGTTCTAGTGTAAGTACTTCATCGTCTTCATCGAGTTCTTCTACTGAGCAATCAGTAACGTCATCTAGTAATAGTAGTTCAAGTACATTAAGTTCTAGTTCTACATTTTTTAGTAAAACGTCGAGTTCAACTTCAATTTCCTCAAGTAGTTCTAGTTCTAGTACTTTGGTTATTGAGAGCAGTTCTAGTTCTAGTTCCACCTTTTTGAGTAAAACGTCTTCGTCAAGTTCTACATCAGTGTCCACCTCATCAAGTGAAAGTATTTCCAGTGAATCTAGTTCATCCAGTTCCGAATCGTCTCCAAGTAGTGAATCAGAATCCAGTTCATCAACACAAGTGTCTGAAACTACTTGG
>Ga0224513_10000016_pt1 | contig 46323 bp, 61 predicted proteins | sample SF_May12_sed_USG_5_FD_169109 | JGI IMG/M metagenome (GOLD analysis project Ga0224513, IMG submission 169109) | Sediment microbial communities from San Francisco Bay, California, United States - SF_May12_sed_USGS_21 | ecosystem: Environmental > Aquatic > Marine > Sediment | place: USA... | reverse complement strand
TATCTAATTCTTCTGTTCCGATGACTGAATCTGCTTTTGCCTCTTTTGCTTTTTGATTCATATCTCCTGTGGCTATGACACAAACAGTTGCTGGAGAACTAGTTTTTGGAAGTTGAACAACTTCATTAATGGCAAATCCTTTCTTGACATCAATATCTTTGAATGTGACGATCAATTCTACGGATTGTTTGAATTTCCTTTCTTTTGTTGCTGCTTTTGCTTCTTTGACCATGTCAACAAGACTTGCCTCTGTAATCATTACGAACAATTTTCTAGAAAACCTACTTAAAATCGTTTAGAGATTAAGTTTTTTGCCCATCATTTATTTTAAAAAATTACATATTTTCCACAAAATAATTCTATTTCAAGTGAAAATTTTACTCAAAACCTACATATATTAAATCTTAATCATATTTTTCTAATACGATGCATCGATTTGATGAATTAGATATGAAATTACTTTATGAATTAACCACCGATGGTTCTATCTCTGTTCCTACTTTATCTAAAAAACTTGGAATTAATGCTTCAGTATTGTATAGCCGAATCAAAAGATTGATGAAGAAGAAACTCATTAAAAAATTTACTATTGAGATTGATGATTCTCTTTTAGGAATAGGAGTAAAAGCATCTGTTGGAATTAATCGAGATCCAAAGTTTAAAGATTCGATTCATAAGCAATTCATGAATATTGCCGAAGTTGTTTCCATCTCTGAAATTACTGGCAGATTTGATATCATGATTCAAGTTTATGCAAAGAATCTTGAAGCACTTCATTCTGTTGTGATTGAAAAAATTGGAAAAGTTGAAGGAGTTCAAAATACTGAAACCTTTGTAGAATTACAAAAAACCGATAAAGATCCTGTTTATTTAATTCAATAATTATTGGAATTTTTCATCCCATTTACCTTCATTTACTTCAGCAGTGATTTCTTTTGGAGTCTTTCCTTCTACTTTCACCCCTAATGCTACACATGTTCCGATGATAGTTTTTGCAACTGATTTTAATGAAGAAGCATAAGATTTTTCAAGTTTAGTATTTGCCACTTTGACAATTGAATCCATTGTCACATCTCCAGCCCATTCAGTACCTGATGCCCCTGAACCTTTTTGGATTCCAGCCTCTTTCATTATGAGTGCTGCAGCTGAAGGTATTCCAATTTCAATTTCATACTTTTTTGAATCTGTATCAACAATTACAGTTACAGGAACTTTCATTCCTTCAAAATCTTTTGTTTTGTCATTAATTGATTTAATGACTTCCATAATGTTAACGCCTAGAGGGCCCAATGCAGGGCCTAGTGGTGGACCTGCTGATGCTCCTCCGCCCGTTACAAGTGCTGATACTTTTTGTTCTCCCATGTTTAATCAAATCAATATGAAAATTTAATCCTTCCTAAGCCTCACTTGAGATCTTTAGATAATTTGCGTCTACTGTTACTGGTAATTGATATGATGCATCTAACAAAACTACGGTTGCTTCCTCTTTATCGACATCTATTCTGGTAATTGTTGCTTTCATTCCCTTGAATGGACCTCCGGTAATTTCTACTATGTTATCTACTGCTAATTGTGAAACTGTTGATTTCTTGATAAGGTATCCTTCAATATCTTTGAATTCTAATTCACCTCTTAATTGACCGCGAATGTGTCTAACTCCTTCAACTGCCATGTAGGCATCACTTGGGTTGATTGCTTCAATTACAACATACCCTTTTAGATTATCCACTAACAAAACCGATTGAATATTAATTTGATTGGCATTAGCTTTTGCTTCTAATAATCTCATTACCACTTTTTCTTGTCCTCCTGTGGTTCTAATTGCAAACAAATGTGATTTTATTTCTTCTGACAATTTTATCTACCAAATGTAATTACAGAAAAGACAAACTGAATAGTAAAACCAATAGCTCCCACTCCGGCTATTCCCAATAATACAAGTCTAAGATGTTGTTGATACTCATCCTTGTCTGGTTTTTTGGCCATTTTCATTGTATTGGCCATGTTTTTCAAAGTTTGCCTAGGGTTCATTGCTGGAAATTAATAAGGTGTCCTTATATCTCTTATCTCATGGAGTTACTGGTTGCGTATCGAGATGACCCTGCAGGTCATAATATGGCAAAATTTCTTTCAAAAGAAATGACTCAAGAAGATGATATTTTCCACGGGAAATATTATGATCTTGTTGTGATTCCAACACCTGCCATTTCTGCTGATTGGTTAGAAGAAAAATATGATTATGATGGATTTGTTTTTCTTTCAAAACATGCTGCTGATTCTGGTGTTTTAGCTTTGACTTGTCATAGCACTGGAAATTTTTCTGATGCAAAATTTGGTGGAAATAATAGGCAAGTTGCAATTCCTAAACCTGATCTTCAAAAAATATATCTTCAAACTTTGAAAAATAATCAATCACAATTCTCAGATTTCCAAATTACTATTGAGGCAACCCATCATGGACCTACTGCGCTTACTAAACCATCAATATTTATCGAAATTGGTACTACCGAAAAACAATGGACTGATGTGCATTTGTGCAATTCTGTAGCAACTTTGGTTCATGAAGTAATGTCCCAACCAATTAAAGAACATCCTGTAGCAATTTGTTTTGGTGGGACTCATTATCCTTCAAAATTTACTGATGAATTACTGGAAGGAAAATATGCTCTTGGAACTGTAATTCCAAAACATGCTCTAGGTGATCTTGATGAAAATCTATTCTCTCATATCCTTAGACAAAATAATATGGCAAAAACTGCCCTTCTGGATTGGAAGGGATTAGGATCTTACAAACAGAAAGTACTTGATTTTTTGAAATCCACAAAACTTGAGGTAGTCAAACTTTGAATATTCAACAAAAAATTTTTAAAAAATTATTAGAAGTACCAAAAGGTAGAATCACAACTTATGGAGAGTTGGCAAAAGCTGTTGGATTAAAAAATGGACAACGTGCAGTTGGCAAAATAATGAACAAAAATCCATATCCTGTTATTATTCCATGTCATCGAGTTGTAATGTCTACTGGAAAAATTGGTGGTTATGCATATGGAGAGCATGTAAAAACTAAGATATTAAATGATGAGGGTATCAAAATTGAAAATGGAAAAATTGTGGATTTAAAAAATACTCTATACAGATTCTAATCTTTTCTCTTATCTTTAATTTCTTCCATCAAAGTTCTAAGGTGTGCTTTATTTCTAACTGTATTTCCGCCAACCTTTTTGTAAAGAATCCAAAATTCAGGATTGGTCAAATCTTTTCTATCTTTAGCAATTTTTAGCAATCGTCTTAATGCACGAACTTTTGCAACATATACTGTTTTCTTACCTACTCTTGCACCTTTTCTTCCTTGTTTGGAACCTTGAGTAGTTCCTCTTTTATTTTTCTGGGCTTTCTTTTCATGTGCTCTACCTCTTGATGTACCTGTAAATGGTTTAATTTTGATTGTATTGGCTGTAATGAGACTTCGAATATTTTCTCTTGTAATTGCATCTGCAACATCATCTAGATGGTCTGTATCAAATTTTATCCTATGAACTCCAACACCCGTAACTCTAGCTGCGAGTCTTTTTTTAGATTTAAGATTTACTACCACTTGCACTCACTCTCGCATTAAAAATTTTGAACTTACCTTCAATTGCCTTAACGATAATTTCTTTTCTCTTTTTAGTTCCAACACTGTGTCCAAATCTAACTCCATCTTTTTTTGGATCTAATTTTCCTAAATCTGTTAAATTAAAAACTAAGTTATCTGTAAATCCTGAAGGATGTAATCCTCTTGCGTTTTTAGGCCCTCCATATCCTATTTTTACAAGACCTGGACGACCTCTGCTCTTTTGCTTTCTTTGATGGTGATCAATACCTTTTGGTTTTCTCCAATTTGTCTGAAGCCTAACATAACGCCAACTTTCTGGTCTAACAAAGTCTGGATTGTGTTCTTTTACCTCTTGTCTTTTTGCAATCTTTTCTTTGTTAATGGGCATCAAGTTGACTCTTAAATTTTAGAATAAATACGTTCCTAGCCAAGAAAAATCTCATTAAGAAAAATATAATAAGGAAACTTAAAGCTAGTCGAATACTTCATGAATTCGTTTGGGATTAAAAAAATTATTTTTAGAGGTATGTTTCTATGACTGAATTACTAGGAAATGCAGCCACTGAGAAATTTTTATCACAATTAACTTCGTTTGGAATTAATCCTTCAAAGGTACATCGAAATCTAGGTGTAGATGAAATGGTGATTCTTGCAGTTGAAAGAAAAGAAGGTGTAGTTAATTCAACAGGATCTCTTTCGGTAAATACCGGAAAATATACTGGCAGATCCCCTGATGACCGATTTATTGTATATGATGACAAGACACATGATACAATTGATTGGGGAAAGATTAACCATCAATTTCCAAGTGGTAAGTTTGAAAAACTATTTGAAAAAATGAAAAATTTTGTTGATAATAAAGAACTCTTTGTTTTTGATGGCTTTGTAGGGGCTGATCCTGAAACACGTTTGCCTATTAGAGTAATCAATGATCATGTTTGGCAAAATATGTTTTCAAGTAACTTGTTTATTCGACCTACAAATGACGAGTTAAAAGACCATGATCCTGAATTCACTATTTTATGTATTAATGATTTTACAGCAGTTCCAGAAATTGACGGAACAAGAACAGATGTTTTTATCTTAATTGATTTAACAAGAAAAATCGTTTTGATTGGAGGAACTGAATATGCAGGAGAAATGAAAAAATCCATGTTTGGTGTGATGAATTTCTTATTACCTGACCGTGGTATTTTCCCAATGCACTGTTCTGCAAATATTGGTGAAAAAGGAGACACAGCGTTATTCTTTGGATTGTCTGGTACTGGTAAAACTACTCTTTCAGCAGATCCTAATAGAAAATTAATTGGTGATGATGAACATGGTTGGTCTGATAATGGGACATTTAATTTTGAAGGTGGATGTTATGCTAAATGTATTAACCTTAGTCAGGAAGCAGAACCTGAAATTTGGAATGCAATCAAACCTGGAGCACTTTTAGAAAATGTTATCTTAAATGATAATGTTCCAGATTATGATGATAATACATTAACTGAAAATACTCGTGTTGGATATCCGTTGGATTTCATTCCAGGTGCAGTAATTCCAAGTGTTGGTGGGAATCCTAGAGTAGTGGTATTTTTAACTGCAGATGCAATGGGAGTTTTACCTCCAGTTTCAAGACTTACAAAAGAAGCTGCAATGTATCATTTCATGTCTGGATACACTAGTAAATTAGCAGGAACTGAAAGAGGGATTAAAGAACCAAAATCTGTATTTTCACAGTGTTTTGGAGCTCCATTTATGCCTAGACCTGCATCAGTTTATGCTAAACTACTTGGAGAAAAAATCAATCAACACAACACTGTAGTTTATCTTGTTAATACTGGATGGTCTGGCGGTCCATATGGAGTTGGAACAAGAATTAAGATCAAGTATAGTCGGGCAATGGTTACTGCTGCTATTTCAGGTGCCCTTGGTATTGTAAAATACAGACATGATGATTTATTTAATTTGGATATTCCAACTGAATTGGATGGCGTACCTTCTGAGATTTTAGATCCTAAAAATACCTGGAATGACAAAGACTCCTATGATATTTCTGCAAAAAAATTAGCACAAATGTTTGTTGAAAATTTTAAGAAATTTGAAAATGTTTCACCCGAAATAATTGATGCAGGCCCTAAAATTTCTCAATAGGCTGTTTTCTTTTAACTATACCAAATATTGCTATTCCAATTAAAATTATGGCAATTATGCCTATTTGTTTTTCTGGAATATCTATTGCATTTACTTTATTGTAATTTTCTGGAATCGAATTGATTTCAATTGTATTGAATGCATTTGACGTGTTACCTTTAACTCTAATTTTAGCATCTATCCAATATTTTGAATTTTCATAGATTTCAATGGATGCTTTTTTGTTTGGTGTTGTAGTTACTGTGTACTCACTTCCATCTTTACTATTTATTATTGAAATTTTTGCAAAACTCCACTCTTCTGGATGATAAACCTCAAAGAAAAGTTTCTGGTTTTCTTGATTTACAGAAATTAAACCTGGTGTGTAATGTATCAGAAATGGAACTGTGTATCGTGTATTTTCATGCTTGATAATTAATTTTCCTTCATGGTCTCCAAATCTTTCTTCACTCATATTCATTTTGATTTGCAATATGTTCCCTTCAAGAACATGTGCAAATTTTATAAATTTTGGACCTTCAAATTTGATATCCAAATCATCTAATGTTCCATTAAGTAATTTTAATTCAAATTGTTTTTTTATAATTAGTTCTTTTGATGAAATATTAGCGACAAAATTTGGTGGCATGATAATTAATTTTGCGTCATAAGCATTTCCTATGTCTAATCTTCCTGCACCAGCTTCATGTAATGAAAATTCTTGTCCATAGGCATCTGAAACAGGCTCAACTGTAGTCAATAACAGGGATTTAATTTCATGGTGGTGAAGGTCTGGGTTTTTTTGAAGTAATAGTGCTGCAGCACCACTAACATGTGGTGCTGCAAAACTTGTTCCACTTGTAAAGTTGTATCCGGCATTATTTTGTGTGGTGTTGATGTATGCACCAGGTGCCACAATTTCTGGTTTAATGTAAAATGGAGAAACTGGCCCTCTTGAACTAAAATGTGTTACAAAATCTGGATTATAAAATAAATGCATGATACCTTTGGTATCTTCTTTAATCGATTCTTTTATTTCAAGTCCTTCTTCTCTATCCATGGATACTACTGGAATTTGTGGGGTATATCCTGATTTCATAAATTCATGAATTAATTCTCCCAAAAAAATACCTGGCTTGTTATTGTAAATAATCAATGCCTTTGCTCCTGCATCGACAGCATTTTTTTCTTTGATTGAAAAATATAATAATTCTCCTTTTACATCACTGCCTCTTTCAACAATTAGTATTGCATCTTTTACATCAAGCATTCCAAGTTCTTCGATTTTTCCATAACCTCCAAAAATTATCTTTCCTGAAATCGGTTCTTCTAATTTTGAAGAACCTACCATCGGTATTACAATATGTGGTTTTTCATCTATTTCTAATGTTGCAACAAGACTAGAAGTTAGATTATTGTATGTTGCACCTACTGTCACTGAACCAAAATTTCTTCCTGGACTGCCAATTGTTTCTAACTCTGGTCCGTCATTTCCAGCTGCAGTTACAACAAAGATTTCTTTCTCTAATGCTAGATTAACAGCGCGTTCAATCTTTGAATTTGTTTTATTTACTCCCAAACTGATATTGATAATATCTGCTTCATCTTCAATTGCTTTTTCAATTGCTCTGATGATTAATTCTGATGATACTCCCTCACCATCTTCTGAAACTTTGTAAGCAAGAATTTTTGCTTTTGGTGCAATTCCTATAATTTCCCCATCTGCCGCAATTACTCCTGCAACTTGAGTACCATGACCGTTTGTATCCATGGGCTGTTCATCTTCATGTATGAAGTTGTATCCCCCTACAACTTTTCCATCATTACCCCATCCAAATAAATCTGGATGGTTAAAATCAACACCAGTATCTATTATTGCCACTTTAATTCCTGATCCATCAATCCCATCCATTCTAGGAATTTCTGTTCCAACATATGGGACACTTCTTTGTAAATAAGTTCGAATTTCATTTTCAGGTTGTAAAGATTGAGAAAAAATAAAAATTCCAAAAATTACTATGGAAAAAGAGAAAATTACTATTATTTTCATAATTTTCCTAACTAGTTTAACAAGTAAAAGTGAATTGTTTACTAAAGCAATAAATTGAATAAATTTTCAAAGTCACTTATGGGAAAATACACTCTTCCTGAAATGCCATATGCTTATGATGCATTGGAACCTCATATTGATGCAAAAACAATGGAGATCCATCACACAAAACATCATCAAACATACACAGACAAACTAAATGCAGCTCTTGAAACATGTCCATCTGAGATTCAAGCAAAAGATATCATTGACATATTGTCTGATATTAAATCAGTACCAGATGACAAAAGAAGTGCAATTAATTTCAATGGTGGTGGTTATGATAACCATAGGCTATTTTGGAACAACATGAAACCAAATGGAGGCGGAGAACCTGGAGGATCCATTGCTGATGCAATTAATGATTCCTTTGGAAGCTTTTCTGACTTTAAAGAGAAATTTTCATCCACTACAGCTGTAATTCAAGGTAGTGGTTGGGGATGGTTGGTATACAATCCTTCTTCAGGAAAGGTTGAATACAAATCAATGCCAAACCAAACTAGTCCAAGAACTGAAGGACTAATTCCTTTAATGGGCTGTGATGTATGGGAACATGCATACTATCTCAACTACCAAAACAAAAGACCTGTCTACATAGAGGCATGGTGGAATGTGGTTAATTGGGATGAAGTAGAATCTAGATTCTCTAAAGCAAAATAAAGTTCTAATCTTTATTTTTTTATATTTACTTATTCACCTACCTTTAATTTTTTTCAAAATCTATGAATGAATTTATAACCATCTGGGAGAAGTTTGTTGTAAATGAGTGAAGAACAGGCAGAGCAATTAATGCAACAAATGCAAATGCTTGAAACATATTTTTCTGATTTATCTCAAAGGGAAGGGACTTTTTTAAATATTATGAGGGAAGCAGTTGCTTCCATTGAATCTATCAAGTCTCTTGATCAGAAACCTGAATCAGAAGCTCTTGTTCCAATCGGAATGGGAACATATGTTCAAACAAAAATTTTGTCAAATACCAAAATTGTTATGAATATTGGTGCTGGAATTGCAGTCGAAAAAGATTTCTCTTCAGCTATTAACTATCTTGAGGCAAGGATTAAGGAAGTTGAGGTTGCTTTACAAGATACTGTTGCAAAAAAACAAGATGCAGCAGGAAGATTAGAGCAAGGAAAGGCACAAATCAACCAACTAATGCAATCTGCATCTATGCCAAAATCAGGATAATACATGTTTGATAAACTTCGTAAGGCATTTTCCAATGCAGCGAAAAGCCTTGGTGAAAAAGAACTTAATGAAAAAGATATTGAAGATATTCTTTTTGAATTAGAAATTGCTCTCTTAGAATCTGATGTTGCTACTGAAGTAATTGATTCAATTAAATCTGATTTAAAAGAAAAATTGATTGGTTCAAAAGTTGGTAAGAGTGAAATTGAAAAGTTTGTTAAAGATAGTTTAATTTCAAATATCTCTATGTTGTTTGATGCTGTAGGAAAAATTGATCTCTTTGAAAAAATTAATGAGAAAAAGAAACAAGGACAACCTTTCTTAATTTTATTTGTTGGAATTAATGGTACTGGAAAAACTACTTCTTTAGCCAAAATTGCATATATGTTGCAACAAGCAAAATATTCTGTTGTTGTTGCAGCTGCAGATACTTTTAGAGCTGGTGCAATTGAACAATTACGTGAACATACAAACCGTCTTAACCTAAAACTTGTTGCTCAGAATTATGAATCAGATCCTGCTGCAGTTGCTAGAGATGCAGTTCTATACGCTAAATCACACAAAACAGACTGTGTGTTGATTGATACAGCAGGAAGAATGCAAACAAGTAAAAATCTGATGGAACAAATTGGCAAAATCACCAAAGTTGTAAATCCTGACATGAAAATTTTTGTAGGTGATTCTTTAGCTGGAAATGATACTGTAAATCAAGCACGTGAATTTTATGAACATGTAAAATTCAATGGTTCTATTTTGACTAAAAGTGATGCAGATGCAAGAGGAGGAGCTGCTTTGTCTATTGTAAAAGTTACATCTACACCTGTTCTTTTTGTTGGAGTTGGACAAGAATATCCAGATCTAATACCCTTTGATAAAGAAATTTTCTTGGAAACTGTTTTTGGTTCATTAGATAATGTTGAAATAAAGAAAATTGCAGAACCAACACCAGAGCCAGAACCAATACCAGAACCAACACCAGAGCCAGAACCAATACCAGAACCAACACCAGAGCCAGAACCAACACCAGAGCCAGAACCAACACCAGAGCCAGAACCAACCCCAGAACCAATACCAGAGCCAGAACCAATACCAGAAATACTATCTTCCTCAGATGATCCTTTTGATGGAATAAGTGATGATGATATTGCAACTTATTCAGACCTATTCGATGTTCCTCCGCCTGAAAATGATCATGATGCTATCCAACTTGGAAACAAAATTCGTGAATGGATTAAACATGACCGATTTGAAACTAGCGAATCTCCCGATGAAAAAAATAACAAGGAACTTGAATCTGAAGATGTACAAAAACATGATAAAAAAGAAAAACCTAAAAAGAAACGAGGTCTATTCGGGTTCTTGAAGAAATGAAACTCAAAACAAAAGATTTACTCACTTTATCGGAATTGACCCCAAAGGAATTTTTAGGATTAATCGATTCTTCCATCAAACTAAAAAAAGAACTCAAAAAAAATACAAGCAAACCCATTTTAAAAAATAAAACATTAACGATGATTTTTCAAAAACCATCTACTAGAACCCGTGTAAGTTTTGAAATTGGAATGCTTCAATTAGGTGGACATGCAATCAATTTGTCATCCAATGATATGCAATTGTCTCGTGGTGAATCTGTTGAAGATACTGCAAAAACCCTTTCACGTTATTCTGATTGCATAATGGCACGTGTTTATGAACACAAATTATTGGAGAAATTATCTAAACATGCAAGTATACCTGTAATTAATGGCTTGTCTGATTCTTTTCATCCTTGTCAAATTTTAGCTGATTTCATGACAATTAAAGAAAAGAAAAAAAAATTCAAAGGATTAAAAATTGCTTGGATTGGAGATGGAAATAATGTGTGTAATTCTATGATTTATGGTGCTGCATTATCTGGAATTGATATGTCTATTGCAACTCCAACTGGATTTGAACCTGAAAAAACAGTTGTTCTTGAATCTAAGAAATTAACTAACATTGAATTGACTACCGATCCATTCATTGCAACTAAAAATGCCGACGTGGTTGTTACTGATACTTATTCTTCTATTCATAATAGTGATCCAAAAAGATTGAAAAAATTTCTTCCAAAATACCAAGTTAATTCTAAATTAATGAGTAGTGCAAAGAAGAATGCGATCTTTTTACATTGTCTTCCAGCTAAGAGGGAACAAGAAGTAACTTCATCTGTAATTGATGGTTCACAATCTGTTGTTTGGGATGAGGCAGAAAATCGTCTACATGCTCAAAAGGCTTTACTTGCCGCTCTGATTTACGCTTAACGTATATAAGAGCAGATTCAAACTCGGTTTCTATAGATGGCTTATTCGAAAATATTGAGAAGATTAAGAGAAGAAAAGACCAATTATAAAAAACGTGGAACCATGCTAACAGGTAAACGAGATTTCATTACTGTAAATATTACTAATCAAAATACTCAAGTCCAAATCCTTACACCTGGAATGACTGGTGACAAAGTTATTGCATCTGCACATTCTAGATATTTACTTGAAAAAGGATGGAAGGGTTCCAGAAAAAGTGTACCTGCAGCATACCTTACAGGTTATTTGGCTGGTAAGAAAGCACTTGGACAAGGTGCAAAAGATGCCATTATGTATACTGGGACTAGGAGGTATACTCAAAGAATGGCAGCTGCACTGAAAGGAATTGTTGATGCCGGCGTTAAAGTCCCAGCTGATGAAAAAACATTTCCTCCTAATGAAAGAATTAATGGCGAGCATCTTACTGTTAAAAATGAAATTTCTAAAATAAAATCTTCAATTGATAGTGAGGTTAAATAGAAGTGAGTCAAACAGCACAATCTAAAGGATCTCAAGGGCAATCTAAACCAGGACAAGGTGGGAGAGGTAGAGGTCCCCCAGTGTATGGCCGTGGTCCAGTCGGAGGAGCAGCTGGTGCACGTCCAAGAAGACCACGAAGAGAGCCAGAAGAAGAAGTTTGGGTCCCAAAAACTGTTTTGGGACAAAAAGTTGCCTCTGGTGAAATTTCATCTTTGGAAGAAATCATTGAATCAGGATTAAGAATTCAAGAGTCGGGAATTATTAAGAAATTATTACCTGACTTGAAAAGTGAAGTTGTAGATGTGGGAATTATTCAAAAAATGACTTCAAATGGTCAATCAACTAGGTTCAAAGCAATCGTTGCAGCTGGTAACGAAAATGGTTACTTGGGTATTGGTCAAGGAAAATCTAAACAAATGAGAATTGCTATTGAAAAAGCAACGAGTCAAGCTTTTCTTAATGTGAACCCCATCAAAATGGGATGTGGTAGTTGGGAGTGTAGATGTACTCAAAAACATTCTGTTCCATTCAAAGTTAAAGGAAAAGGAGGCAGTGTCACAATTGAAATTATTCCTGGACCTCGTGGATTAGGTCTTGTTGCAGGTGGTAAAATTAAACGATTATTGGAATTGGCTGGTCTTAAAGATGCATGGACTACAGCAAAAGGTTCTACTCCTACAATGAATTCGACTTCAAAAGCTATATTGGATTGTCTCAGACAGACGTTCAGTCAGGGTTGATAAAAAATGGTAAATGCATATCTTGTTGTTAGAATAAAAGGTCAAGCCGATTGTCCATATTGGGCAACCACCACTATGACTTTGTTAAAATTAGATAAAAAGTATCGTGCAACTATTTTACCTGCTAAAGATAACACTTTGGGAATGTTAAAAAAAGTACAACACTATGTGTCTTGGATTGAAATTGATGCTTCTTTGGCAACAGAATTGGTAGATAAGAAAGCAAGAAAAGACGGTTATCAAAAAGTTACTGCTGATGATCTAAAAGAACTTGGATTTGCAAGTGCTGAAGAATTGGGAACAGCTTTGGCTGAAGGGAAAGCTACATTATCAAAATTAAAACCTCTAAAACCTTGGTTTGCTTTAGCACCCCCAATACATGGATTCAAAAGAAGCACCAAGAAATTATATGGCCAGAAAGGCATGCTTGGACTAAATAAAGAACTTGATACTATAGTACGGAGAATGATTTAGCATGGCAACTAGATTACGAAAGACCAGACGACTTAGAGGTGGACGACACATGGGATGGGGACAAGTAGGTCAACACCGTGCAAGTGGTCATAAAGGTGGTCTTGGAATTACAGGTATGATGAAACATCATTGGAGTTCTACTTTAAAATATGAACCAGATCACTATGGCCATGATTCCACTAAACCACCTCACCCAAATATTACGAAAAAATGGACTAGTGTACGTGATCTAGACGACTTGTTTACTAAGTTTGGTAAAGAAGAAGAAGGAAAAAAAATTGTAGATCTTGAAAGTGCAGGATATGAAAAACTCCTTGGCGGCGGAAAACTTACTAACGCTTATTCCGTTAAAGTTCAACAATTTACAGCTTCTGCAGAAGAGAAACTAAAAGCTGTTGGGGGAGAGGTGTTATCTGATAATGGCTGAAGAAGGTACTATTACTGCTATTATTCGAAAAGTCGTTTTTAAAGCAGAACCTTATCTTCCTCAAGTACCTAAACCTAAAAAGAAAATCCCCCTTCAGGTTAGATTACTGTGGTGTGGAATTGCATTACTTATCTACATGATAATGGGTCAAACTCCATTATTTGGAGCCAGTGCACCTGCATTTGACTTTCTTGCATTTGCTAGAGTAATTTTTGCATCCCAACAAGGTACTTTGGTAGAATTAGGTATTGGACCTATAGTTACAGCTGGACTCTTGATGCAATTATTGAGAGGTTCAGATATTCTCAAATTTGACTTCAAAAAACCTGAAGAAAGAGGAATTTTTCAGACAGCTACTAAACTAGTGACATATGTTGTAATCGTTGCTGAATCTATTGTATATGCTATAGCAGTATATGGTCCAGGTGTTGCTGAACCCTATGTCTTGTATGTGTTGATTGGTCAACTGATGGCAGCGTCTATAATTGTCATGTTCTTGGATGAATTAATTCAGAAGGGTTGGGGTCTAGGTAGTGGAATTAGTTTATTCATTATGGCAGGTGTTGCTCAACAGATTCTTTGGAGTATGTTTAGTCCGTTACCTGCAGGAGATGGTGGGACGATTGGAATTATTCCATATATCGCTCAATCTATCATGGCCGGCGATGTTTCTCAAATTCTGTTTCGTTCAAATCAACTTCCGAGTATATTTGGATTGTGTCTTACTGCAGGAATATTGCTAATACTCGTATTCACACAGGGTATGAAAATTGAGATACCAATAGTCTCAACAAAATACAGAGGTTTCTCTGCTGTTTATCCTATCAAACTGATGTATGTTTCTAACATTCCTGTTATCTTAGCTTCCGCATTGACTGCAAATGCTGTTTTCATTTTCCAAATGTTGTGGGCAAACCTGAACCCCCGTAACAATAATTTCTTTATGAATTTTATAGCGCAGTTTGATCCAACAAGTCCTTCAACTCCTATCGGTGGTATTATTTACTATATCACTCCCCCTAGAGGTTTGGATGTTGCAGCTTTAGATCCTATGCGTGCAGTAGGCTATGTCCTGTTTATGATTGGAATTGTAGTTGTATTTGGCAAATTATGGGTAGAGCTTGGTGGTTTATCCCCAAAGAGTGCAGCTCAGAATTTGCTTGATGCAGATGTACAAATTCCTGGATTTAGAAGATCAAATAAACCAGTTGAGGCATTATTAAACAAGTACATTCCATCAGTTACTATTATTGGCTCTATGATATTGGGCCTCTTAGCAGGTGTGTCTGATGTACTTGGAGTTTTTGGTTCCGGAATTGGAATTTTACTTATGGTTGATATTCTAATTAATTACTACACGCAACTAGTCAGAGAACAAGTTGAAGTCGTCATGCCGCGTTTAGGTGCTATGCTTGGCAGAAAATAAAACAATTGTAATGGTGGGGATTCCAGGAGTTGGAAAAACTACCTTATTGTCAGAAATGGTTGAAATCCTAAAAAATCATGAAAGAAATGTTTGCATGATAAGTTATGGAACTTTGATGTTTGAAGTTGCTCTAGAAAATGGTCTTACAGATAGAGATCTGCTTAGAAAACTGCCTGTATCTGAACAACAGCATTTTCAAAAAATCGCTGCAGAAAAAATTGCTGCACATACTGAAGAAATTGTACTCATTGACACTCATGCGTTTATTAACTCTCCAGAAGGATACTATCCAGGATTACCAGAACATGTTCTAAAAATAATTAAACCTACAAATTTTGTTTCTGTTTCAGCAAAGCCTGAAGAAATCTACAACAGGAGAATGAAAGATGATACTCGAAATAGAGATAAAATCACTCTTGATAACATTAAAAAAGAATTGGATGTTCAATCAGGCATGATTTCTGCTTGTGCTGTAATTACTGGTGCTCCTGTAAGACTTGTTCTAAATCGTGAGGGAAAGGTTGATGAAGCAGCTGCTAAAATCATTAGTGCAATAGGGCTGTAAAAAATGGATTTTAATTTTATTTTACTTTTCATTGATTCTATTCCTCTACAATTTGAATTTCTTAGCGGAGAGAGAATGGCTTTGGGAAGCGACGATCCTATAGTAAAAGGATTAATTCTTTCAATGTTTGCTGTAACTGGATTTGGTGTTCTGCTTAATATTTTCAATTCGGCAGTTCGAAAAAAGATGGTTGATCAAGTAAAACTAAAACGAATCATGAAAGAAACGAAGGCATGGCAAAAAGAAAGAATGGCTGCTATGAGATCAAAAGATCAAGCCAAAACAGCTGAACTAAGTAAAAAATCATCATACATGAACAAAATGTCTATGGAAATGATGCAGATGAATATGAGGCCAATGATGATCACTTTTGTTCCATTGATTTTGATATTTTATCTTGTGTTGCCTTGGCTGTTTACTTACACTGTAGCTATCTCACCAATCTCACTAAATGTAATACCTGGAGATATGTTCCAATTGACATGCACTGCAGAGCAAGCAATTGAAGAAGGACATGTTTGTTTTGGTAAAGAAAATGCATTATATCTTTGGGCTTGGTACTTTCTTTCATCAATTGCATTTAGTGGTATAATCATGAGACTGACAAAAACATCCATGGATTTAGGTTGACAAAATCTATTGTTATCTCTGGTCCTCCCGCAGTAGGTAAAACAACTGTTGCTAAAGGATTAGCAGAAGAATTTCAATTACAATACCTGAGTGGAGGAGATGTATTAAAGGAAATGGCAAATGAACATGGTTTTGATTCCAAAGGTGATGATTGGTGGGATACTGAAGAAGGGATGGAATTTCTAAATCAACGTGAACAAAATTCAGAATTTGATAAAAAACTGGATGAAAAATTATCTATTCTTTTCAATCAAGGAGGGATGGTAATCACTAGTTATACTTTACCGTGGCTAGTTAAAGACGGAATAAGAATTTGGTTGGAAGGTTCTCATGAAAGTAGTACTAATAGAATGCAATCTAGGGATAACATGAGTTCTGAGGATGCCTATAAGATTACTAAAGAACGATTTGATAAGAATAAAGCATTATACAAAAAACTCTATGATTTTGATTTTGGTGAAGACAAATCTGTATTTGATTTGATTATTAATACAGATAACCTTACAGCACAACAAGTAATTGATGTTACAAAAGAAACTGTGAGAAAATTACTATGACTCTTAAACAACTTGAAAATTTAATTGAAATTGATCAGGATATCACTGATGATGCATATGGAACATATTATGATAAGAGAACAATTGAACAATTACTCAATTATGGAATTATTCTTTTGGATAAACCTCCGGGTCCTACAAGCCATGAAACTGTAGCTTGGACAAAACGTCTTTTGAAACTTCCAAAAATTGGCCATAGTGGAACATTAGATCCTCAGGTTTCGGGTGTTTTACCTTTAGGGCTAGGTGAGGCAACCAAGGCTCTAGGTGTTTTACTTTATGGCCCCAAAGAATATCATGCATTGGGACGAGTTCATTCTCTTCCATCTAAAGAAAAACTTGATGAAGTTATTGAAATGTTTAAGGGGGAAATTTTTCAAAAGCCACCTCAACGTTCGGCCGTTGTAAGACAAACAAGAACAAGAACCATCTATGAATTTGAAGTAATAGAACAAAAAGAAAGATTACTCTTGACTAGAATTTTATGTGAAGCTGGAACCTATATTCGAAAATTATACTACGATATTGGTGAAATCCTTGGTTCTGGTGCAACCATGATTGAACTTAGACGAACCAGGGTAGATCAGTTTTATGAAACAGATGGTTTAGTGACTTTGCATGAACTCGCAGATGCCTTTGCATTGTGGGAAGAAAAAAAAGATGATAGTAAATTGATGAAAATGATCAAACCTGTTGAATATGCTCTTAGTGAATTAAAGTCAGTAATAATTCGTGATTCTGCAGTGGATGCAATGTGTCATGGTGCACAGCTTGCCATTCCAGGAATATTAAAAATTTCTCCAAATCTAAAAAAAGGCGATATTGTTGGAATTTATACCCAAAAAGGAGAGGCAGTGGCATTAGCTGAGTCAACGATGTCTGGAGAAGATATCTGTGATGCTGTAAAGGGATATGCGTTTGAAACAAAGAGACTCATTATGGCTCCAAACACTTATCCAAAAAAATGGAGAACAAAACCAACTTCTCCAAAGGATTAAAAAATCAAGAAGTTATTTTAAAAGAATTGTTAGCAAAAAGTCTTGTACTTTTCATTGGAATTGGTGTGATTGCAGGATTTTCATTTGGTGTTTATCTAATTGATGTAAAGGGTAACAGTCAATTAGTTTTTGTTGAAGGATCTTCTATCTCTATAGTCACTGAAAAATCTGATTTTAAAAAAGGTGAAGAGATAAGCATTAGAATTGTAAATTCTGGCACCACTTCCCTGACTTTTTCTGATACCTCTTACGGTCTTAGAATTACGGGATTATCTGGAATACTGATGTATGCCCCTTTTACTGCACAAGTCATATCTAATTTAGAACCTGGCGATGAAATTAAATTTTCATGGGATCAAACTAAAAACGATGGTGATACAGCATTGGAAGGTCTCTATAAAATATCTGCAAAAGGAGTTGATGAACAGCAAAATAATGTGGAGAAATCTACTACTGTTACAATCTGGAAGTAATTTCACAATTCCATAATAACATAATATATAATCACATTTTACCGAATACTTTTGTCGTAAGACTTGTGCCGGGGTCGCCTAGCCTGGTAGGGCGCGCGCCTGGAAATTATTAACCATAAAGCGCGTTCTCGCAAGGGAACGGGAGTTCAAATCTCCCTCCCGGCGCTTTTTTTAAAATTTGAATTAATGTTGTAAATTCTATTTTTGAATTAAATTTCTATGAAAGCATTAGTTTTTTTACGAAAGAAAAAAATGAAACTTGTGAAAAATAATCTGAAATCTTCTGAGATTTCCTCATCTGAATGGCTATCTTTGAATCAATTTTTCTATGAGATAAAAAAGATTGATTCTCCATGTGTGTCTATCTATTATCCTTATGCTAAGGGTGAAGAAATGATTTCTTTGCTACAAGAAAATAAAAGAAGTGAATCTTTTGAAAAAATAGAATTAAAAATTGAAAAAAGAATAGTGGAACTTAAAGATGATTTGACATCTGCTGGCAAGTTTAGTAAAACTCTATGTATTTTTGGTTGGATGAAGAATGGCAAAGTAAACATTAAAGAAATTGGAACTTCAAAAAAACTGCCTTACATTTACATGGTAAGCAAAAAACCATACATCAAACCATTTCGCGATATACTCAAAATCAACTATGATGTACTGTTGATTACTCTTGATCAAAAATCCGCAAGAATACAAAAATTTCATGGAAATCAAATAATACAAGAATCCAAACTTCGAATTGATTTACAGGGGAGACACAGAAAAGGGGGACAAAGCCAGGGGCGATTTTTAAGAGCAAGACAAACCAAAATTCATGTTTTCTTTAAGAAAATTGCAAATAAGGTGAGAATGATGGATTCCAATTCCGAAATAATACTTTTGGGAGGCATTGGTCTTGCAAAAACAGAATTTCATGATGAACTTAATTCAGAATTGATAAAAAAATGTCGATTTGTAGAAAATTTGTCCTTTTCAACTCCCATGAATGATATTCATAAAAAAATAATTCATCACTTGTATCAGTATAGAAGAAAATACATCATAGAATTAATTGAAAAATATGAGACATTAGTTAAGGAAGGATTAACAGCCAAGAGAAACGATGTAATTTACAAAGCATTAGAAATTGGAGCAGTGGATACACTAATTGTTTCTGCAAACTATCATACAAATTCCAAATTCAAAAATATCATGAAAATGCTAGAGATTGCAAAAAATACTTCGTCAAAAATTGAATTTGTAACTTCCCCAAAAATAATTGAGCGATTAGAAATCAACAATTCTGTTTTGGCAATACTTCGATACAAAATAAAATAATTTTATCTCATTACATAAAACAAATTTTATGGTGATTTTACACATAAATTCAGTTTGAATATTATTCTGATCTTGTTTTTCTAATTGGAATATATTATTCTTGTAATTTTTCTATAATTTCTGTGAATTTCCATGGACCACATTGCATATCTAGATCTTCGTCATTGAGTAATCCTGCTTTGTTTAGAAGATTCACAATATGTGCTGAGAATGGTAATGCTCCTGTGGCCCCTGGTGAATTATAATTTAAAATATGAAATGACATTTCATCACTTTTTAAAATCACATCTGGTACAAATTTTCCATTTTTATCAATAACTGATGATCTTATTCCTGCAGTACCTTTCTCAATAATTTTATTTGCATCTATTTTTGGTAAGAATCTTTTCACTCTGTCCACCATGGCAGATTTTGACATTGATGATTGTATTTCATTTATTGCAAGTTCTTGAAATTGTTTATCAAAAATTGCTTTTCTTGCTCCAGAGTTTAGCATTTCCAGCATCTTTGGAATGAATTCTTTGATATTTTCTGATTTATTGTATCCATATGGACTAAATACGGGAACTGCATTTGGTCCTATTTCACAACTTCCATTTACTCTAATAATCCAATGTGGATCTAAAAATGGATAATCTGGAAATTCAGGTACAGAATATACACTTGTTTTTGTCAGATTGTTGTATTCTTTTGGGACCTTCCAGTATTCTCCTCTAAAATGTACATCTGTAAAGTTTTTTGCAATTCCTATGCTGTGGGCTATGTCTATAGCTTCTCCACCTGCTGCATTAATTAGATATTTTGTATAAATTTCATGTTTATCATTTAGTGTTATTCTCCATTTGTCATTTTCTTTTTTAATTTTAGTTACTTTTGTATCTAACAAAAAATTTGTACCGTTTTCTTTACTATCTTTCATTAATGAATTGGTAAGTGTGGAATAATTTGTTGAAGCATCTCTGTAAACGTATATAGCTGCTTGGCATTTTATTTCAGGTTCAATTTTTTCTAATTCATCACTATTCATTAATTTAATGTTGTTGTCGTTTAGACCATTTTGTTTTCCCCACTTGAGATATTTTTCAAGAACTTTGATACCTTTTTGATCTAAGGCCACTTCGATTACTCCATCTTTTTTAAACGGCAAGTCTTTTAATTTTGCATATTTTTCCCACATTTCATAACCTTGAAATGCTGCTTTTGCAAATAATTTCTTCTTTTCAGGATTGTATAGATATGGTGCATGGACCTTTCCTGTATTTCTCCCACTTGTGTGAAATGCAACATTATGAGCTTGCTCTATAACTGCTATTTTTTTTGATTTGTTTAGGAATGATAAAAAATATGAAATCGAAGTTCCAAGAATACCTCCCCCAATTATTATAATGTCATAATTATGTGTCAATAGTTTTCAATCTTAATTCATTTTAGTTGATAATAAATTAAATCTATGACAATCAAGATTAATATCTACTAAAATTTTAATCTAAATTATGTTGCCTGACAGATGTTCTGTAACCGAAGAAGGAAAACAATGTGTTAATCCTCCTGAATTTATTGTATCCATTATTGCAGATCAGGATGAATACATGGTAGGACTGACATGTCAAAAACATAAACAAATTGTATCTGGAAAAATTGGAATTCTACAAAATGAGGGTAAGATTCATGATGGAAAAGTTAGTTTTTCACCTGTAAAGGCAGTTGGAACTGATTGTGTTCATGGAGATGTGGATGATTTTGTCCAAATTGATATGAATAAGTCAAAAAATTGAAATAATTTTAATTACAAGTATTCTTGTTGCTTTTTGAAGTGTTATCTGATTTAATCAAAATCGATGATGTCTTGTTTATCCTAAAAAATAATGCCGCTATAAGTGAGATTAAAAGTAATTCCCTTAATATCAGACAAAAAGAAAAGTGGATAACTATTGGTGATAATGATGGTCCAGCCCACATGCATATCAATTCAGAATTTATAAAATCTGCAAAATTTGTGCAAGAACAAAAATCCGAACGCATTAGTTTCAGTATTAGATTCTTTGATGAAACTGGTGACCGTATTCTTGCAGCATTTTTTACAAAGATGTATGATGAGTCTAAGAAATTAATTTCTGAAAGAAAAAATTTTTTTGATCAACTAAATCAGAAATATACTTCTAAAATTCAATTTTAAAAAAAACCTTGTCTGAAAAAGACAAGGAGAAAAAATGTTATTTTTCAGATTTTTTTTCCTTCTTCTCTTTTTCAGATTGTAGTTTAGCTAATTCTAATTCTTCATTTGTATGCTTGAATTTTTTCAATCTGACTTTAGTTTACAATTTAGATATAAAAACTGCACATTTTATGGGATCATAATCTAAGCGTGAAAATCAATATCCTACTGAATAGATTGGTTTTTTTCCATTCATGCCGAGATTCAAATTTTTTATAGTGATTTCTGCCATTTTGACTCTTGTCTCTTTTGTAGAGCTGCCTATGTGTGGTGCCAGCACAACATTTTGCAATTTTATTAATGGATGGTTTTTCTTAATTGGCTCTGTTTCAAATACATCTAATCCTGCACCTGAGATCATTTTCTTTTTTAAAGCTGTCACAAGATCTTTTTCATTAACTACTTTTCCTCTTGATGTATTAATCAAAAATGCTGATTTTTTCATTTTTTTAAAAATTTTCATATTGAATAAATGATTTGTTTCTTTAGTATGAGGCACATGAATTGAAATAAAGTCACTTTGAGTAATTAGGTTTTCAAACGATACATATTTTACATTTAATTCCTTTTCTCTGATTTTAGAAATATGTTTTCTGTTATGGTATGTTATTTTCATATCAAATGCCTCTACTCTTTTTGCAAGTGTTTCGCCAATTCTACCTAAACCTAAAATCCCAATTGTTTTACCTTGAAGATCAACTCCGACATAATCAAATGCTCCGTAGATTTCTTTCCATTTACCATCTCGAATAATTTTATCTCCTTCTGAAACCCTTCTTGAAATGTCAAGTAATAATGAGAATGCTAGATTAGCTGTTGCATCAGTTAACACTTCTGGAGTATACCCAATACGAATTTTCTTTTTTTTAGCATACTCTGTATCTATATGATCAAAACCTACACTATAGGTACTAATCACTTTTAGATTTTTAGCAGATTCTATTGTTTCTTTATTAATTTTGTCATATGGAAAACATATGAGTCCATCTACTTCTTTAATTTTCGATCGTAATTTTATTTGGGGAATGGGACTTTTTCCAGAATAGACTTCAACCTGATATCTTTTTTTTAGTTCTTTTAGGGCAAAGTCATGTAAAGTTCTTGTAAGAAACACTTTTTTTTCCATCAGTCTTGAGATTCATCTCAAACCATTTATACGATTTCTTTGTAAATCCTTTAATGTCTTCTGAAGTTCAAGAAGAAGAAGAATTTGCTATTTGTATAGAATGTGGAAATTCTATTGAAAAATGTGGGTGTGTATGTCCTTATTGTGGTGAGCGTGATAAATGTGAATGTGCTTTGTTTGATGCAGCCACAGGTGGTTAGAACAAATACACCATCAAACTATTAAAATTGGGAAAATGAGTGATTCTTTATGAGTTTTGTTGATTTTACTTGGCTAATTGGAGGACCACAAGGAAGTGGGGTTGAGTCTGCTGCTAACATATTCTCAAAAGTTTGTGCAGAAATGGGGTATCAAATATTTGGTAAAAGAGAATTTTATTCCAATATCAAAGGTGAACATAGTTATTTCACAGTGAGAGTTGCTGACAAAAAAATTCATTCAAATGTCAATGATGTCACATTAATGACATCCTTTGATGCTGAGACACTTTTTCGTCACTACGAGGAAGTAATGTCCGGTGGAGGAATAATTTATGATTCTGATTTAGAGGAAACAAAAACTGATGCTGTACATACCCTTGATGCACCATTCAAAGAAAGACTGCACAAAAAATTGGAGTTAAAAAATAAGCCATTTACAATTGCAGGTATCTTGGAGGTTGCAAAAGAGAATGGCGTTAAATTGTTTCCAGTGTCCTTTAGATCCATTCTTGAAACACTTTCAGAAGAAACTGAAAATCCTCGTCTAAAGGGATTAGTTAGAATGTTTAATGTTATTGGGGTGTCTTTATCTTTAGGATTAGTTAAGATGCCTCCTGACACGTTACAACAAACAATCGAGTCTATTTTTTCAAAAAAACCAGAAATTGCAAAAATCAATCAACAAACTGCAAATTATTCATACAACTTTGCAACTGCAAAATTTGAAAGTTTTAATTATGCATTACCTAGAACTGAAAAAGAACTTGGAACTATTTTGGTTCAGGGGTTTCAAGGAACTGCTTTGGGAAAAATGGCAAGTGGTTGTAGATTCCAACCTTACTATCCAATTACTCCTGCTTCTGATGAATCAGTCTATCTGGAAACAAATGAAATTTTAGAAATAATTGATGACAGACCTGGTTCTACTGCTGTTATTCAAACAGAAGATGAAATTTGTGCAATGGGGATGACTATTGGTAGTGCATTGACTGGAACACGTTCTGCAACATGTACTTCAGGTCCTGGATTTGCATTGATGACTGAAATGTTAGGTTGGGCTGGCATGAATGAGGTGCCTGTTGTTATTACAAATTATCAAAGAAGTGGACCGTCAACTGGTCTTCCAACAAGACACGGTCAAGATGATTTGCTTTTCTCTGTATATGCTGGACATGGAGACTTTCCAAAAATTGTTTATGCTTCTGGTGAAATTGAAGAGAGTTTCTATGACACTGGCAATTGCTTTAATTATGCTGATATTTTCCAGGTTCCAGTTATTCATATGATGGATAAGTTTCATGCAAGTTCAGTAATTACATGCAAGAGATTTGATCCTCAAAAAATTTCAATCAATAGAGGTAAACTCTTAGAAAAAGTAGATGATGACTATCGACGATTTGAGTTCACCGATGATGGGGTGTCTCCTCGTTCAAGATTGGGAATGGATAATGGAATTTTTTGGAATACTGGTGATGAATCTGATGAATCTGGTCATATATCTGAAGACCCAGTTTTACGTGTAAAAATGATGGATAAGAGAATGTCTCGCCTAGATCTGATTCTAAAAAATATACCTAATACAGAACAAGCTGTATCTTTTGGTATTGAAGAATATTCTATAATTTCATGGGGTTCTACAATAGGTCCTGTTCTTGATGCAATAGATCTACTTAAAAAAGAAGGAATTTCCATTGGATTGATTCAATTGAAATTACTAAATCCATTTCCAAGTGACTATGTTAATTCTTTGTTAAAAGATGTTAAGACAATAATTGACATTGAAGCAAATCACTCAGGACAGTTGGGAAAACTATTCAAACAAAATATTGGGCGTGATATTGATTACTTTATCTTAAAATACAGTGGACGCGCAATGACTAGTACTGAAGTTTATGATTCACTTAAAAAAATTGTTCAAAATAAAGCAAACAAACGAGAGGTTTTAATGCATGGCGCTTAAACTAGCTGATTACAAAACAGATGTTCATAATGACTGGTGTCCTGGGTGCGGAGATTTTGGAATAGTCAATGCTATTCAAATGGCCTTAGCTGAGATGGGAATACAACGAGATAAGGCTGCAATGTTTTCCGGAATTGGGTGTTCTGGAAAGACTTCTCATTTTATCAATACTTACGGTGTCCATACATTACATGGAAGGGTTTTGACATTTGCACAAGGTGCCAAGATTGCAAATCCGCAGTTAACGGTTGTTGCAGTAGGGGGAGACGGTGATGGTTTGGGAATTGGCGCTGGTCATTTTGTTGCTGCTGGAAGACGAAATGTAGACATGACTTACATAATTTTTGATAATGGCGTTTATGGTTTGACAAAAGGACAAGCTTCTCCTACCCTGAAACTTGGAGAAAAGACAAAATCATTACCTTCTCCAAATACAAATTCTAATGTTAATCCTATTGGATTGGCAATTGCGAGTGGTTTTACATTTGTAGCTCGCGGGTATTCTTATGATGTTAGACATCTCAAAGATTTGATAATTCAAGCAGTTCAACACAAAGGTCTTTCATTTCTTGATATTTTGCAACCTTGCCCTACATACAATGATCTCAATACTAGAGATTGGTATGCTGGAACTGATTTAGTTGATGAGGCACAAAAAAGGCATTCTAGAATCTACAAACTGGAGGAACAAAGTTTTGAACCTGTAGTTCATTATGATTCAGAAGTTGAAGTAAATGAGAAATTATCTCAGGCATTGATTAAATCACTTGAATGGGGAAATAAAATACCTATAGGTGTATTTTACAAAAATGGACTCATTTCCCCTTACACTCAACGATTAAAAGATAAAATTCCAAATTATCTGGAAAATCCTCCTGCAAAACAAAACATTTCAAAAAACGGTCACTCTAATACTGATATTTCAAAAATATTGGATTCTCTAGAAGTGTAGATTGCTATCTTGAACCTAAGAAGTTATAGGCAAGTTTTGTAGAATATTATTTTGCATTTGAATATTAACGGCTCAAATAAAATATTTAGAAAATCTATCATCAAGGGTTTTTTCGAACCCCAACTGGTTAGTTTGGATTTTAAAAAATCCAATGTAAAACATCCTTCTATTACTGATGATGGTCTAATGCAGTCTGATTTACTTCATGTATTTTTTGATGTAGAAACTGGTTCAGATTATCCTGATGGTGACGAGTGGTTTATTGTAGACTTGTTGTTTCCTCATGATGTAAAACTCCCTGATTCTTTAAAAGGACCAGATTATTTTACAACCATTTCTGTTGATGAAGATAAGATATACTGGCACCATCGTGAATTAATTCGTTATAAATATGGAAAATCCAAGAAATTGGTTAATGCTTTGGAGTTTCTAGAATCAAAATACAAAGAACTTCATGAATTATTAGAGCCGTTACAAAAAGATCTCAAATAATTTCTTTCCATATGTCACCTCTAAATGTATATTTTTTATTCTCTGATGAAGCTGTATTGAGACGCCATCTAATTGAATCTGAATCAAATTTGTATATTATTTCTGAAATATTTGATGGTATTTTTTTAGGATCTAGATGATATGGTAATAATTCCAAAACAAAATCAATTTTTTCTAATGCGTTATCAAACCACTGCCTATCTTCAATATCTATAGTAAAAACAATTTTTGGTTTTCCTAAAAAATTAATTCTAATTTTTAAAGCATTTCCACTACCTCTTCTTCGTTTCATTTCCTTGAAAACAGCTTTGATTTTTTCCCAACGTTTAAAATCAAACCATTGGAAAAATGCTTCATTAAATTGAAGAGGTATTTCCATATCCAAGAAACTTACAAACTTTTCATCATCTGGTTCAATTTCATCTTGAATTATAGTAAAATGAGAATTTAGAAATCCATACAGAACTTCAATTTCCCAGGGTGAAATTCCATAATATCGTAATGTTGTTTTCACATTTTCTGACAATGACTTAGAATTTGGAAAATTCTAATTAAATCTTCAAACTTGGCCAAATTAGTATAAATTCACCTTAAAATTAAAATTATATGGAGATAGTTACTATATCAGACATGAAAAAAGAATTTGTAGTGAAAAGTATTGATTCAGCACCTGATGGGGCACCATATGTAGTAGTCTCATTGTCTTCGATTAAAGATCTTAAAGAAGGAAACCAAAATCCACCAGCCCCTTTTGGCAGTCCAAAAGTTATGGGATTTTCAAACATGAATGACATGATGAAGGATCTCAATAAGATGATGTCTGGAATGGGTGGAGGTATGGGTATGCAATCCGGAGTTACTCAATTAAAACTTGAAATGCATGAATACAAGGAAATGGGTCTTTCAGTTGGAGACAAGGTCTTTTTAGAATTAAGTAAAGCTGAAACTCTTGGTGTTTAGACTATCTACCAGATTGTGTTAAAATATTTCCAACCATAAAATGCTGCAATTGTGCCAATTACAAATAACATTGGCTTCCATGCAAATACAGGAATACTTGGCGTTGCAAGTTTGACTTTGTAATTATCTACGATAGCTTGAACATTTTTTTTGATTTTATCATGCCAAATACTGTAGTCAACTTGATATTTTTTTAGAATCTCTTCTACTTCATACACTACTGGTGTTCTCTGAGAAAATAGATGTTGTAAGTAATCTCTTGAAACTTCAACTTCAGCATGAATTCCAATTAATCCTTTTTTTAGATCAACCATTCTAACATGCATTTCCCATGGTTTTTTTAATTTTAAATTAAGACCATTCCCAATTTGATCTGGTTGTTTATGTTCAAGTTTAACTTTGGTAAATCCTTCTGCGGTGAAGATTTTTGTCAATTCTTCAAAGCTCTTTTTTACCACAATATGGAGTTGCTCAACACCTTCTTTACTGTCAATATCAATTCTATGTTTTATTCCATCAAAAAATGAAACTGTCTTTGGATATGTGGTCAGATATTCCATTATTTTTTTCATCAAATTCCTCTATTTAAAGCAGAACTAATTCATAGGCTATGTTTTTGGAGGATTTGATAATCCTCTCACGTAAACACATTGATCAGGGGATATTGCCATCTCTGTTGAACTAATTTTTCTATCTGTGAGTTTTGCATCTGAATTTCTTACTATTGCAAATGGTTTTAATTCAGCACCTTCTCCCATCTTGTAATTTGCAATTGTTGCAAGATTGTCTACCACTGCTTGAAATGTAACTTTTAATGAATTGCCATCTAGATCTTCTTTTGATCTCATATCTAAAACTGGCTCTATTCCTGCACAGGATATTGCAACTCCTGATGTTCCAATTCTTGCGGGCATTAGTCTACTGTCTACAAGAATTATTCCCACATGAATAAATAATTTCAAGAAAATTTTTCTTCGAATTTGTTCTGCAGTAAGATATGGATTTGTTGGATATAGGATGGCTTTACCTTTTTTTATATTCGATTTATCTATTCCTGCATTTGGTGCCATTATGTTGTCTGATGATGTGATTACAAACCCTCCAATTCCACCAAAAATCTTGTCTGATTCTCTGATGATGATTTCAGCAATTTCAGGTTTTAATTGAAATTTTTTTGAAATATTCATACCTTCCTCTGAAGTTCTGATATTCTCTAGATTTACAATTCTACCTTGTGAATTTGAGATATATTTCGTTGAAATAACTAAAACATCCCCTTCTTCTAGTTCTGTATTATTTTTTTCTAATGTTTTTAACAATACTTCAAAAACATTAAATTTTTCTTCCATTCTATCTGCTAAGAGTGGTAAAACTGTTAATTGCATCATATTTTGAATATTTTTTTTCTTTTTTATTGTTATGAAATGAGGTTTCTGATAAATTATGAGATACCTTTAACTTTATTTTTAAAAAAATGATGTTGTGGAACAAAAGAAAATAAATGAAGTTTTAGATCACATTAATACAAAATTTGATGAAAATGTACCCCGTCTTGTTAAAATGATGGTTAGAAAAAAGATAAGTGTTCTGCAATTTTTTGAGGTTGATTCTATACCTGATTCTCTGAGAACTTGTACTGTTGAAGAGTTAATTTTCATAGTAAAACATGGATTGGATACAGGAAAATTAAAAATTTGATAAATTTATTGCTAAATGTAATAATTATGAAGGAACTAGTGTGACTGTAATATAATATCTGAGTGTGGTTACACTAGATTACTTTGCAACATGGCGCACACTTCAACACATTCTGATACTGAAGTCAAATCATGTATCCTAAAATTATTAAACATAGTTTGAATTATGACTTTGAAGATGTGTCAAATGAAAACTATGCTTTTGATAACTGGAACTTAAGACCAAAACCAAATCAGGTAATTTGGTGAAAGTTTCAATTAGTAACTCTATTACAATTTAATATTTATGGAACACTGATGATTTGTATGAACGATTCATTCGTTAATGTTTTAAACAAATTTTGTAAGTCATATTATGACCATTTTGTTCATTCCAGTAAGGCCATCTAGAAGAAATTCAGACACTACAGAAGATTAGAAGTTTTTATGATTCTCGTACTCAAAATACGAAATATTATCTCAAAAATTTCCTTGTAAATTATGTAACATAGTATTCACAAAGCAAATTCGACTTGAAAGACATGTTGCAAAAGCACAAGAAAAAATACAGCATAGTTAACAGAGACCATAACTGTTATACTGTAGAAGTCACATTAGGATACATTTGAAAAAATGAATACTAGACATTTGATAATAATTTCATTTAGATTGTAATGATTTAGTAGCATCCCTTTTAGATCATTAATCTGAAAGAAAATCTGATGGTTGATTGTGTCCAAACTTGGAGAAAAAAACTAAGGCTGCAGGAATTGGTAGATATTGCCAAAAATGAATTAGAATCAGGTACGGAAATTAGCGAAATCTATGAAATTTTAGATAAAGCGATGTCGTTTAGATGGAAATTAGTGAATAGTACTAGAAAGTTATACCTTGAAGATGTAAAGAAAATTTTGGCAAATCAGTTTGTACTAGTAATGTAAGATGCTATTGTCCAAATCAGGATTATTCTAAAAGTGAAATTTCATGTATTGATTAAATTACATTTCTTCCTTTACTGAAATTGTATATGAAAATGGCTGTTCCAAAAAATGCAATTATAATTCCAATTATTGGGATTTGAATTTCGGGGTGTTCATAAAATTGATAGCCTTCAGGAACCGTCTGAGTTAGCCTGATACCATCCGCATATAGAATTATCATACCTGTCACCATTATTGCAAGCCCTATCTTCCCAAATTGACTCTTTGATTTAGACAGATTTACTGACTTATCTTCTACCATGTTGGAAAATATGATTCGTTATTCATAAGGGGTTCTGTTGAAATTATGTGTAAACTATAAAACAAATTTTCAATTTGATTGTCTCATGAGCAAAAAAGTTCTACTTATGATGTTCATGATAGGTGGTGGCACAATTTTTCAGATAATATTCGTCTCTATTTATTCTCCTTCTGAATTCCCAATTGTACCCTATGTTAGCTTAGCATTTTTTGGAATAATAATATCGATAGAAATTACATTGTATAGTAAAGTAAAAAAAGAATTGTTTAACTGATTTGCCCCCCATTTATGTCTCGACATAAAACACGAAGAAAATATCTCCCAGACCACACAGAAGCCTCTGGACACAGAGAATCTTGACAGTCTCTGTCACTGTACATGGATATGGCCTATTTCCTGTACCGTGTAACATAATGAATCTCGTTGATAATTTGATCTTTAGTAGATCTTTTCTATTCTTTTAGTCTGATGTGGGGTCCGATCAATATCATTCTCCTCCAAAAAGAAGGCCAGACGGAAGTTTTTTTGGATCTTTTTTGGATGTAGGGGTCAGATATTTGATTTTCATATATCATACAAACAGATTCTGAAAAGCTTTTAATCTGTAGAACAAGTTTTTTTGATTATGAATATTGTTGAGAAGATTCTTGCCCGTGGTGCTGAAAAATCTTCAGTTTCCCCAGATGATGTGGTTTTTGCTAAAGTAGACAAGGTAATGATGCATGATGTCTCAGGACCTGGAGTGATTAAGGTATTTGATAAACTAAAGAAACAAGGAATATCTGTTGACAAATTATGGGATCCTACAAAAGTTTGGGTAGCTGAAGACCATTTTGTCCCTTCAGCAGAACAAGTATCAGCTGAAAATATTGTAAAATTATCAAACTTTACAAAAAATTATGGAATTGAAAAGCATTTCAAATATGGGATGGGCCAATATGGAATTTGTCATACCATATCTCATGAAGAAGCTATGGTGATGCCAGGTGATGTTTATGTCGGTGGAGATTCTCACACAAATACCACTGGTGCATTGGGTGCTTTTGCTTGTGGTTTGGGACATACAGATATTGCTTATGTTTTGTTGAATGGAAAAATTTGGTTTAAAGTTCCTGAAACTTATTACTTTAAGCTAAATGGAAAATTACCTGAACATGTAATGGCAAAAGATCTAATTTTAAAGATTATAGGTGAAATTGGAACTGATGGTGGAGCATACCAAACAATGCAGTTTGGAGGTAGTGGTATTGATGAAATGTCCGTAGAAAGTAGATTGACCTTATGTAATATGACTACTGAAGCTGGAGCAAAAAATGGAATTGTTGAACCAGACCAAAAAATAGTTGATTATCTTACTCAAAGAGGAGCAACAAACATGAATTTAATTAAAGGTGACGATGATGCTCAATATGCAAAGATCTTTGAATTTGAAAGTTCAGAAATGGAGCCAACCATTGCAAAACCATTTTCTCCTGAAAATACCTGTGTTGTAAGAGAAGCTCCTTCTGTTGAATTGGACAAATCTTACATTGGATCTTGCACTGGAGCAAAATACGAAGATTTGGAAGCTGTAGCAAGAATACTCAAAGGAAGAAAAGTAAAGATTAGAACAGAAATTTTACCTGCAGCAATTTCAATTTATAAACGGGCCATGGAAAATGGATTATTAAAAATCTTCTTAGATGCTGGTGTAACTGTTGGTCCTCCAACTTGTGGAGCCTGTTGTGGAGCACATATGGGCGTCTTGGCAAAAGACGAAATCTGTATCAGCACTACAAATAGAAATTTTCCTGGTAGAATGGGTCATGTAGAATCCCAAACCTACCTTTCATCTCCATTAGTAGCAGCAGCCTCTGCGGTAACTGGAAAAATAACTGATCCGAGGGATTTACAATGAAAGGTAACGTCATAAAATATGCTCGAGACAATGTTGATACTGATGTGATCATTCCAGGCCAATATCTCAAAGTACATGATTATACAGAACTTGCAACTCATGCAATGGAGGGATTGGATCCTGATTTTCATTCTAAAGTAAAAGAAGGGGATTTTATTTTGTCTGGTAAAAATTTTGGTTGTGGTTCATCTCGCGAACATGCACCAATAGCATTATCTCATTCAGGAATAAAAGCTGTACTTGCATTGTCTTTTGCAAGAATTTTTTATCGTAATGCAGTTGATGGTGCATTTTTGTTACCTATTGAAATTGAACAGGATGCTTATGATGGTATTTCTGAAGGTGACGAAGTCACAATTGATGTGTCCTCTAATGAAATTAAAAATATTACAAAAAATCAAATATACAAAATGAAACCATTTTCAGAAATTATTGGAAAAATAATTGCTGCTGGTGGATTATTCAAGTATAACCCCGATCAGGATTAAAATGGGGAAAACTCTTTTTGAAAAAATTTGGGAATCCCACATTATTGTTGAAAAACAAAATAGACCTTCTCTAATCTATATCGATAGACATCTTGTTCATGAAGTGACTTCTCCACAAGCTTTTGATGGGTTACGAATGAACAATAGAAAAGTTAGACGACCTGATCTTACCATTGCTACAATGGATCATAATGTCCCAACAACTGATCGTTCGCTTCCGATATTAGATCAAACATCATCTATCCAAATCCAAACTTTGGAAAAAAACTGTAAAGATTTTGGAATAAAGCTATTTGATATCAATAGCCCTAATCAGGGAATAGTGCATGTTATTGGTCCTCAATTAGGAATTACATTGCCTGGTACTACAATTGTTTGTGGCGATAGTCACACATCTACTCATGGCGCATTTGGAGCATTAGCCTTGGGTATTGGAACTAGTGATGTTGAGCATGTTTTGGCATCTCAAACTATGTGGCTTGAAAAACCAACTCCTTTTGAAATTAGAGTTGAAGGCAAACGAAAAAACCCACATGCCGTAACTGCCAAAGATATCGTGTTATCCATTATCAAAAATATTGGCACTGGAGGAGGTACTGGTACTGTAATTGAATATCGTGGTGAAGGAATTACTGATCTTTCAATGGAGCAAAGAATGACTATTTGTAACATGTCAATTGAAGCAGGGGCTCGTGCAGGTTTGATAGCTCCTGATGAAAAAACTTTTGATTATCTTAGAGGTCGGGAGTATACTCCAAAAAATTATGAAACTTTGGTTGATTCATGGAGAGACCATCTTAAAACCGATAATGATGCAAAATTTGAAAAACAATTTACATTACACATTGATGATATTGCACCTCAGGTTAGCTGGGGAACCAATCCTGGAATGACTTGTGATGTCACTGAATCAATTCCATCTCCTGATAAATTTTCAAAAGGTGATTCAAATCAAAAGAAAGGAGCTGAAAAAGCCCTTGATTATATGGCTTTAGAACCTGGAACTGCAATTGAAGATATCAAAATTGATAGAGTGTTTATTGGTTCATGTACTAATGCTAGACTTGAAGATCTTATTGAAGCATCCAAAGTAATCAAAGGACAAAAAATTTCATCAAATGTTAATGCGATGGTTGTCCCTGGTTCTCAAATGGTAAAAAAACAAGCTGAAGAAATGGGTTTGGATAAAATTTTCATTAATGCAAACTTTGAATGGAGAGAAGCTGGTTGTAGTATGTGTCTTGGAATGAATCCTGATATTTTATCTCCTGGTGAAAGATGTGCAAGTACTTCCAATAGAAATTTTGAAGGCAGACAGGGAACTGGCGGCAGAACTCATTTGGTAAGCCCTGTCATGGCAGCAGCTGCCGCTATTAAAGGGCATTTTGTAGATGTTAGAAAAATGGATTTGAGTTAATGTGGACTCTTTCAAAAAAGTAGCCAGTATTGTCACCCCCCTTGACAAGGTAAATGTGGATACTGATCAGATAGTTCCAAAACAATTCTTAAAATTAGTTCAAAAATCTGGATTTGGAAAGTTTCTATTTTTTAATTGGAGATATGATGAGAATGAGAACAAAAAACCTGATTTCGTATTAAATGATTCAAAATATGAAAATTCAAAAATTCTTGTTGCTGGTGACAATTTTGGCTGTGGTTCTAGTCGTGAGCATGCTGTTTGGGCTCTTCTTGATTATGGCTTTTCTGTGATTATCGCACCTTCATTTGCAGATATTTTTTTCAGTAATTGCTTTAAAAATGGAGTTTTACCAATTATGCTAGACCAAATAATTGTGGAAAAACTACAACATGAAACTGGAGTAATTGAGGTGGATCTAGAAAATCAAATCATCAAAACCTCCTCTGAAGAAATATCTTTTAAGATTGACTCTTACAAGAAAAAAATTCTATTAGAAGGCTTAGATGATATTGCACAGACTTTTCAATATGAAGAGAAAATTTTAGAATTCGAAAAAGAATCTAAAATCCCATCTGTTTTATGATTTTCTTTACTGTTTTCTCATTTCTTTCTAAAACCATCGGTGATTCTGCATCTATCCATTCATTATCACCAATGTCAAAAGCACTAATTTTTCCTTCTTTTGATAATTGTTGTAAAATATCATATGACAGATTGATCTCTTTTTGCTTTTGTTTTGCTTTTATTCTTTTGATGATATCTACATCTAGCATATAGATTCCTAGACATTCTGACAATTGTAATTTGATTGTTGGTTTTTCCTTGAATTCTTTAATTATTTCATTTTCAACGATTGCAAATCCGGTCTCTTCTTTTCTTTTAGTTCTTGTTGCAATACATGCAGAACTCTTTTTCTCTCTAAACAATTCTTGCATTTTTTTCAGATCTATGGCACATAAATTATCTACAAACCATAACACGAATTCTGATTCGCCTTTGAGTTTTTTTTCTATGTGTAATAGATCTCCTCCAGTTCCGCTTTGCGAGTCTTGTACAAACGTGAGATTTTTTTGATCTCCGTAATAATTTTTAATTTGTCCTCCAAATCCGTTAAAATCTGAAATGATAATTATCTCATCAATAAATCTGAATGATTTGATATATTTCAGTACGTAATCGATCAATGGCTTACCCTTAATTGGAGTCATTGCTTTTGGAAAATATTCTGTATATGGCTTACCTCTAGTTCCTTTGCCTCCTGCAAGAATTACAGCCTTCACAGTCTAACGATATGATTTCTGTTTTCTTCTTCTTGCACCAGGTCCGCCAAATTTCTTTGGTTCTTTTCTTCTGGCATCTCCACTTACTAAGTACTTGTCAAAATCGGTAATTCGTTTTCTAAGGTCATCTCTAGTAGATTTTGGGAATGGGTGATCTTTTGGTTCTTTCTTAGATTTTGTCCATCCTGTAAGTGCTCTTGAAATGCCTGTCGCAATGGCACTAGCTTGTCCCATAAATCCACCACCTCTAACTCTTACAGATATGTCGATTTTATCTCTTAAATCGCCTGTAATTTCTAGTGGTGCTAAAATAACTTCACGAGCAGTTTCTTGTGGAATCATTTCTACTGGAACATTGTTAATTCTAATTTTTCCTTTTCCTTTAGTAATGTAAACATGAGCACTAGCTGTTTTTCTTGTTGCAAAATAAATTTCAGTTTTTGGAGTTGTCATTCAGTCCATCCTATTACTCTGCATAGTTCGCCTAATTGTGTATAATTTGATGCTGTTTTTCTAATTTTTGCTTTTTCAAATTGGATTTTTTCAATCGATTTAGTTTCTTTAGGTGAACCAATGTATGTTCTTAGTCTTTGAAATGATTCTTTTCCTGATGGTTTTCTATCAAATGGAAGCATTTGACGAATCATTTTTGCCATTACTGTATCTGGTCTTCTATAGTGTTTTGGTCCGTGTTTGTAATTGATAATACTGTTAATTTCTAAAAATTCTCTATACTCTTGAATTTGGTTACTTCTTGTACCACTCATCATGATTTTTTCACAATTAACAACTGAAACTCTATTTCCTTTTATTAACAATTTAGCTACATTTGATGCTAATCTTCCAGCAATGTGATCTGTTGCATCTACAACAATTGGTCTGTCAGTTCTTACAACTGTTTCTTGTTTAGCCATTCCAATGGGTTTGTTAATTCTTCCATTAGCCAAGTAGAACTACTCCTTTTCCAGTTGGATTTTGTTCAACCAATTCTGAGTGGCTGATAATCTTTCCACCATTTCTTAGAATTTTATTAGCTGCAGAATTTGAAATTGAAAATGAAAATAATGTAATTTTATGAGAAATGTTACCAGTTCCAAGAACTTTACCTGGAAATACTACTACATCGTTTTCTTTTGTTAGTTGACCTATTCGATTCAAGTTAAGATCTCTTCTTGCAGCAGATGGTTTTAATGCATATTCTGCTAATTTTGCCCAAATTGGAGCATCATTTTTTGTGGATGCTTTTTTTAGATCTTTGGCCATGTGTATAACCACTTGATTAGTCATGTGAATAATGCGGTTTGAAACCCAAATATAATGTCTATGCTTAGATTATGCTTCAATTTGGGCAATCATTTCTTTGAATTGTCCTAATCTATTGCTGACTTCATCTGCTCCTGAAATAATAATTTGCTCTGGATTGAGTGCACCTGTTGATTCTACAGTTAGAATTTTGACATCCTCTTTATCCGTATCAGTAAGTGTTGAAATATTTGCAGAATTCCATTTGGCGTGTTGTGTTCCACGTCCAAGTCTTGCATAACATTCAATCTTAATTCTTTGACCTGGTGCTAGTTGGACAATAGGAATTTTGTCTGAAACTGGCTTTATTGAATCATCTTCAGATGATAATTCATTTGAAAGAACTGTTCTAGTAACCTCTGAATCTCCAGAATCTAAAATTAACATTACTTTGCAGTTTGAACAACCCGTTTCACTCTGACATTCACATTTGGATGGCTCATTAAATCTGGACAAGTCTGTTGTTATTGGAATTAGTCCTAATCTATGTGCTAAACCTTCATCTGGTAAAACGGAAGAATTTTCAATAATATCTACAGTATCAATTGCAAAGACTGGAACGCCATTTAGACATACTCGTCTAAGTGCATTTGCGTACTGTAATGGTATTCCTTTTAGCTTTACAGCTATTTTTTGATTATCTTTACTAATTATTTCTAAGGATGACAAATCTTGAACAAAATCTTCAAAGTCCACATAAAAATCTAGCTAGTTTTACGTATAGATAAATAGCAAATCATCATATCTATTTTAGAAATGACTGATGTCACACTAGTGAAATATTCCTTTGAAGGCGAAAAATTTGAAATTATGGTAAAACCTGATCCTGCACTTGATTATAAGCTGGGAAAGAAAAAAGATATTTCTGCAGTCTTGGTTTCAGATGACATTTACACTGATTCTGGAAAAGGTACGAGGCCTTCTACTGAGAAATTACTAAAGGCGTTCAATACTGAAGATCAAACTGTAATTGCAGAGATAATTTTGCAAAAAGGTGATCTAAATCTTACAACTGATCAAAGACGAAAAATGATTGAAGAAAAGAGAAAACAGATTGTTCATTTTATTGCAAAGACTTACGTGGATCCTAGAACCCACCTTCCACATCCTCCACTGAGAATCGAGCAAGCCATGAAAGACGGTCGAGTTTCAGTTGATCCTCAAAAAAATGTAGATGAACAGGTAAAAGATATTGTTGAAAAATTGCGTTCAATAATTGCCTTAAAATCTGAGAATCTTGAATTGGAAATTATAATTCCTGCACAATTTGCATCTCAATCATACGCAGTTCTCAAATCGGTAGGTTCTCTAAAAAAAGAAGAATGGCAAAATAATGGTTCATTAAAAGCAATACTTGAAATACCCGCTGCGGCAAGGCCAAATGTGATAGACAGATTAGGTTCTATAACTAAGGGTTCTGCAACAGTTGAGGTAGTTCAATAATGGATAATAAGAGAAAATATGTAATTCCAGGCGATGTGGTAACTACCGGACCTTTTAGACCCGAACAAAATGTAATCCTTGAAGGTGATAAGATAATTTCTACAACCATTGGAATTTCTGAAATCTATGATGATTCTGTTAAAGTAATTACATTAACTGGAAAATATATTCCAAAAATCGATGATCTTGTAATTGGTAAAGTTAATTCTCACACTTCTCTATCTTGGGAGTTGGACATCAATTCATGCTATGTTGGATTTTTACCTGCACAAGATGTTTTTGGACGAGATTTTTCTGCTCATGCTGATGAGCTTTCATCTAAGCTAAAAACAGGAGATCTTGTAGCTGCAAGAATTGCTAATTTTGATAGAACACGGGATCCACTAGTAACCATTTCTGATAGGGATTTAGGTAAAATTGATTCTGGTGACTTGGTTAAAATCTCACCAAGCAAAGTTCCACGTTTGATTGGAAAAAGAGGCAGTATGATTCAGATGATAGAAATGGCTACTAATGCTGCAGTGACAATTGGTCAAAATGGTTGGGTAGTCGTTTCATGTGAGACTCCCGAGGGATTATTAAAGGCTAAAAAAGCCATAGAAATGGTTAATGATAAAGCACATGTTGCTAATTTGACTGATCAAATAAAAGAAATGTTAGAAATAAAGGATGAATCATAATGGGCGGAAGAGACGCAACAATGGTCCTATTGGACGAGAATGGTATTCGTTGTGATGGTCGTAAAGTAGACGAAACACGACGAATTATGATTAGAGCCGGTGGACTAAAAAACGCTGATGGTTCTGCTTATATTGAATTTGGTGATAACAAAATTTTGGTCGGAGTTTTTGGTCCAAGAGATGTTCATCCAAAACACATGTCAAATACTGATACTGGAATTTTACGAGTTAGATATCATATGGAACCATTTTCTGTTGGTGAGAGAAAAAATCCTGCACCTTCAAGAAGAGAAATTGAAATTTCCAAAGTAATCAAAGAAGCATTAGAACCTGCAGTAATGTTGGAAAAATTCCCAAGAACTGCAGTTGATGTATTTATTGAAGTATTACAAGCTGATGGTGGAACTAGATGTGCAGCACTTACCGCAGCCTCTGTTGCATTAGCTGATGCTGGAATTCCAATGCGAGATATGGTTGCAGCAGTTGCAGCAGGAAAAGTTGCAGATACTGTAATTCTTGATGTTAACAATGAAGAAGACCAAGCAGGTCAAGCAGATATGCCAATAGGATACATGCCAAGTCTTGATAAAATAACCTTATTACAATTAGATGGAGTTTTGACTCCTGAAGAATACAAGAAATGTGTTGATGTTGGAGTAAAGGGCTGTAAAGTTGTTTACGAACTACAAAAGAAAGCACTCAAAGACAAATACTTTGGAAATGGAGGGGACTAAAATTGACATCTGTTTCTGTTATTGATGAATTAAAGAAAGCACAAATTTTTGAATTATTAGAACAAGGAAAACGTGTTGATGGACGTGCCCTTGATGAATCACGTGAAATCAAAATTGAAACTAATGCAATTCCAAAAGCAAATGGTTCAGCAAGAGTGTATCTTGGTGATACTGAAGTAATTTGTGGAGTAAAAATTCAACCTGATAGACCTTTCCCAGACACTGGTGACCGTGGTCTTTTCATTTGCACTGCTGAATTATTACCACTTTCTCATCCAACTGTTGAAACAGGTCCTCCACAACCACATGTGATTGAATTGGCAAGAGTTGTTGATAGGGGTATTAGAGAAAGTCACATGGTTGATGTTTCTCAATTAGTTATTCAGAAAGACAAATCTGTTATTGGTGTATTTGCTGATAATGTTGTAGTCGATTATGATGGAAATTTGTTTGATGCATGTTCTTATGCTACTACAGCTGCTTTACTTACATCAACAACCCCAAAATGGAATTGGGTCGATGATAAACCAACACTTGTTGAAGGTGAAGAAACTGCTTTACCAATATCTACAATCCCAGTATCTGTAACTATGGGAAAAATTGGTAGTCATATCATAGTTGATCCAAATGGGGATGAATGGGCTAGTATGGATGCCCGTATTACAATTACTAGTGATTCTGATGGAAATATTTGTGCATTACAAAAAGGTGGCAGTGATGGATTCACACAGGATGAAATTAATCAATGTGGAGAAATATCTGTTAAAGTAGGCGCAAAAATAAGGGAAAAATTAAAAGAAGCTCAAAAGGGTAGTCAATAAAATGGTTAAACACTCAAAAGCAAAAAAAGCCCTTAAAGGATTAGGTGCTCGTTATGGAATTAAACTTAGAAAACAATATTCAAAAGTCCATTTTACTTTAAAAGAAAAAAGGGTTTGTCCTGAATGTGGTTCACAATCATTTGGACGAGATGCTGTAGGTATTTGGTCTTGTAAAAAATGCAGCCATAAAGTGGCTGGAACTGCATATGACATTAAACTTTAGTGCAAAAATTACAGTTGATGCAAAAGATAGATCATATGCGATTTATGATTCTGTAAATGTTGATAACGAATTTTATCCAGAAAATCCCGTAAAAACTCTGATAAAATTTAATGAAAAAATTACAATTTCTGTTGAATCTGAACATTTAACTCACCTCAGAGCAAATTTGAATTCTACTCTTAGATTGATTCAAGCCAGCTATGATTCAATTGAATCGGTAAAGATTCAATTGAAAGATTAGTTGATGAACCAAAAATGATTAAATATTTTTATGAAAAACTCAAGTCAAATCATCAATGGTACAAAAAAATATGAATTTAGAAATTTTAAGACCACAAAACTAAATGTTCCCATATATCTTCTCAGCGAAGGGAGGAGTTTGGGCAAAATTATGTTCACTGAAATCAAAGAAAACAACAAATCTTGGAAATATGCTTCGAAAATCAAAGTTTTAAAAAAATTCGCAAAACCTTGGAGGTATTCTCATCCTCAAGGTGTACAAAGATGGATAAAGAAAGTAAGCCCAAAAAAATGATTTAGTTTAGGACAACATTGAGCTATTTTATATAATTTAACTTCCTTTAATTAGCAATGAAATTTTTAACCCTTCTTGTGGTTTTACTATTTGTAACTAGTATCCCAATGGTATTTGCAGCTGATGATTTTCTATTTTCAAGTATTTCGAAATCTGACTTTGAAATATTATTTGAATTTGATGATAAAGTAAAAGAAGAAGGTGAAAAGTATAAAGAAACAAAAATTTATAAAAATCTCGCTTCCCTAAAATCTACTACTCAGTTAAGTCCCGTGTTTAAAATTAATACCTCCATATTTGATAGTAAACAAGTCTCTATTCCTACATTTAGAGGAGTGATAACTTTTGAAACAACCTCTCTAGAAAAAGAAAATAAATCAGAATTTGTTTGGAAAGGAAGTGATAGGGAGACATCAGCATATGCCACAATTATTGTAAGGGGAGATAATGTTAGTGGTAACATTCATGTCCAAGACGGACTTTATTCTATCAAGGCATTAGGATCTGGTTATCATGTGCTAAAAGAAGTTAATGTTAAAGCGTTTGTTGATGAGCCCCCAAACTATGAGAAAATAATAGGCGAACATCGTACAGATTGGGTACAGGTATACAAGAAAATCTTTACACAAATACCTCCCAAGATATTTGTAGATAAGACAATACACCTGATGGTTTTGTATACTGAAAATGTCGATGACTTGATTGTAGATATAGATGCTGAGATTGCTTTAGCTTTAGAAGAAACCAATGATTCTCATATTATGAGTGATTCAGATTCTCGATACAAAATAGTCCACACACAAGAAATAGAATATGAACCAGTTGGTGTTCCTGAGGATGTTGACAAAATGGAAGATCCACTTGATGTAGATTTAGATTTTATTCATAATCTCAGAGATGAACATGGTGCGGATGTTGTTTTATTGATTACAGATGATCCTGCTTGGTGCGGATGGGCAGGCAGTATTGGTGGAGATGAGAGTGAGGGCTTTGCAGTGGTGGATTATGATTGTATGACAGGTTATTATTCATTTGGACATGAAATTGGTCATATTCATGGTGCACGTCACATTATATCTACAGATTCTAGTAGCACTCCATTTGAATACGGTCATGGATACTGTGACCAGAACACACCATTAAACTGGCGAACTATCATGGCATACAATTGTCCATCTGGAACAGGCGGAGACAGACAGCAATATTGGTCTAATCCAAACATTACAGTTAATGGAGATGCAAGTGGCACAACAGGATTACAAGACAACGCTCGTGTGCATGATGGAACCTTTGAATATGTCTGCTCATTTAGAGAGCCAATCTGTCGTGATCAATTTAAATTTCTCAAAGAAGTAGAAATTTTATACAAAGATAATCCATTTTGTTTTGATTCCTATCCAATTAGCGGAGGACTGCCACAGAAATGCATAGATAAATTTGATCCATGTGGATGTGGCAATCAGGCACCTCTCTGTGACAGTATGCAATGCTCATCATTTTTAGAATTATACGAGTTAGTTACTTTTACTCAGCTACAGGAAATCCGACCTTATCATCTAATTAAGATGGGAGTTGATCCAAGTATGATATTGCCTAGAGATGGGATGGTACTTTTGGATTCTGATAAACGTGATAAACCAATACGGGTAACTGTCGAATCTGCTAAAAAATTAATGTCCTGGGATAATTCGTTGTTTTTGATTAAGTAACTATAACCTCGGTCTCCATAGCGGTTAGAAAATGATTGTACTGCTATTTCATATGTTTCCCATTCCCCTTTTTGGAAATACTTAACTATAACAATATGTTCATGTATCATAAGAAATGTTAAAAAATACACAATCAATAACGGAAGATCATTCTTTAAATAATTATTCAATAAATTTCAGTGGATCTCAAAAAAACTATTGTGTCGGGGTTGCTTCACTTGTCAAACCCTCTATAAAAATGGACTTTATATCAAAGGCTAAATATTCTCAAATTTTCTTAAACTCTGTCGCAAAAATTTTAACACGGTTTGGAGGTGTTGTAATTAAACATAAAGAAGACATGATTCTGTATTATTTCCCTCAATCATCAAAAACCAATAGGAAATATGGATTTATGAGTTGCCTTGAAAGTTGCCTCACTTTAATAAATGAAAAAAATATTATTTCCTTTGTATCAGAAGAATCAGGATATCCTCCAATTGATTTTCGCATAAGTGTAGATTATGGAAAAGTTGCAGTCATGCAGTCAAATTTTTCATCCAATCCTGATCTTATAGGACCTACAGTGAACATTTGTTCAAAAATCAATTCACTTGCTCCGATTAATCATGTGGTATTGGGTAGTGATCTGTACGAAGTAGTAAAAAAATTTCATGATTATAAATATAAAAAACTAGGCCAGTACTCTGTCGGTCTAAAACAATCATATCCAGTATATCATTTGGAAACCTAATCAAATACAAATTAGATTCATGATGGAAATTAAATTGAATAACATCCATACTCTTGAGATTTTACATTGAAATGTCAAGTGAACAATTATTACATAAATTAAGAGAGTCTAAACAACTACAATTTCTGCTGGAATATTCAGATGTTCCAGAAACAAACGCCGTGTGTTTTATTGATTTGATAAATTCTACCGAAATTGCATCTAGTATGCCTTCTGAAAAAATGGTGAAATACTATGAAATTTTTCTTAATTCAATTGCCCAGATAGCAGAAAGTTTCAATGCAAATATCATCAAAAATTTAGGAGATAGTATTTTATTTTATTTTCAAGATAATAAAAAAAAAGAACTATTGTTTTTTGAAAACTGCATGGATTGTTGTATGGCCATTATGAATAAAAAAAGTGAAATAAACTCTAAAATGAAAAAAGAAGGGCTTCCAAATGTAAACTTTCGTGTAAGTGTAGATTATGGTGAGATATTATTAGGAAAAATATCTACTTCGTATGTCGATGATATTATTGGTGAGCCTGTAGATAGGTGCTATGATATGAATCATCTCGGTATGCCTGATGAATTAGTCACCGGAGAAAAACTTTACAATGAAATTAGTTCTTCAAAAAAATACACATTTTCAAAACATAAAGAGTCAAACAAAATTTTCAATGGTGAATATGAGGTATATTCTGTAAAAAAAGAGGATTCTTAAAAAATGATCCTACAAACAATCTCAAAACTTACGGCATAGAAAATTGAATAGTTCTCTTTCTATATCACTAAATCTAAAAATTATTCTTGTTTTAGGAATTACGGTTATTGTATTATTTTCTGTAGCAACTATTGTAGGTTATCAAACTACTGATACATTACTTAAGGATCATATGGAGAATCAGTTAACAAGCGAATCTATCAGCAGAGGTCAGGCTCTAAAAAATCTTATTATTACCCGCATACAGCTAATTGAACTTTTTTCGACAAATGATATTATTAAAAATTTAGTGTTAGAAACAAATAAAAAATCTGACGGTCTCTCACATAACCTAGATTCTTTAGAATCCCGTCAAGAGATATTTCTTATGGAGGTTGAAAAATTTCAAAACATATTTCAATCTTCATTGGGTCTGGTTGAATTAAAAATTCTAGGAAAAAGTGGCAATGTTATGTATTCCTCAAATGAATCAGATACGGACTATTTACAATCTGCTGTGTTTCCAAGAGGTTTGACTGAATCCTTTTTTCAATTTATACAAACTAAAGAAGGTAAGCGACAAATGGTTGTATCTGCCCCGATACTAGAAACAGAAGGTACTAAAGACAATGCAATGGGTCTAATCGTATCTTATCTAGATGTACAATCAATTGATAAGATTTTGTTAAATCGTGATGGATTGGGGGAAACAGGAGAGGTATATCTTGTAAATAATGATCATATTTTGATATCTGAGTCTCGTTTTCTTGAAAATGCTACATTTGATCAACGAGTAGATACACTAGGAGTGATTGAATGTTTTGAAAATGGAATGGAAGTAAATGACATTTATACTGATTATAGAGGAATAGCAATTTTTGGACACACATATTGTTCGAAAGATATGGGTTTTGTTTTATTAGCAGAGATTAATGAAGATGAGATGTTTGAACCCATTACCTCCCTTCAGAATATTTTACTTGGTACAAGTGTTGTTGTTTCAGGTGGGGTTGGAATTATCGCTCTCTATATCTCTCGAACAATTTCAAGGCCCATTACAAAATTACGTGATGCTGCAGACAAGATAACACGGGGAGACTACGAGCATGAAATCATCTTTAAATCAAGAGATGAAATAGGTCAACTATCACATCATTTTAATGATATGAGAAAAAGCATCCTTCACACGATAACAAATCTTAAAGATACTGAATCAAGACTAGAACAATCATTAGAGCGTAACAAACTGGATTCCAAAATAATTGAGCATCAGATGTCAGAACTTAAAATTATTAATGAAGAATTAATTCGTAAAGAAAAATTGAAAGATGAATTTCTAAGTATGACGTCACACGAACTTAAAACTCCTCTTACACCAATTATGGGATGGTGTGATGCATTAAAGGATCCTGAAATTATAGGAAATCTGACAGAAGATCAATGTGATGCAGTGGATGCAATTGAATCAAATGCAATTAAGCTTAGGATGTTGATAGATGATCTACTTGACATACAAAAATTGGAACTTCAACAAATGAAATTTAAGAATGAAGATGTTGATCTGGATGGAATTTGTAAACACGTCAATGATGATTTTGGGTTTGTGATAAAAGAAAAACAAGCACAATTAATAATTTCTAAGAGCAAAATCCCTATTTTTAAATCTGATAAGAGTAGAATACTACAAGTCTTGTCCGCATTATTATCCAATGCTGTTGACTATATTCCTGAAAAAAACGGTAGAATTAATTTAGATATAGGCGAAATGAATAATCAGATCATCTTTTCTGTTAAAGATAACGGCATTGGCATATCTAAAGAAAACCAAAAACTACTTTTCAAAAAATTCTATCAAATAGATACATCCCATACCAGAAAACATGGGGGAACAGGTCTTGGTTTGGCAATATGTAAAGGAATTGTCGATGGTTTAGGAGGAAAGATTTGGGTAGAAAGTGATGTTGGAAAAGGGGCAATTTTTTATTTCAGTATACCAGTGAGATGAATTTGGAAAAAAATTTCAAAAATCTTCATTCAAAGGAAATAAGAGAAATAATTGACGCGTTAGACAACTCTTCAATTGTTGCTGTTACCGACATTCATGGAATTATTACTTATGTAAATAAAAAATTTTGTGATATTTCAAAA
>Ga0224513_10000015_pt1 | contig 51402 bp, 40 predicted proteins | sample SF_May12_sed_USG_5_FD_169109 | JGI IMG/M metagenome (GOLD analysis project Ga0224513, IMG submission 169109) | Sediment microbial communities from San Francisco Bay, California, United States - SF_May12_sed_USGS_21 | ecosystem: Environmental > Aquatic > Marine > Sediment | place: USA... | reverse complement strand
CGCTGCCGCTGTTGTTGTTGACGGCAATAAAATACTATCTTCCGTTATATCGTCCCAGATCGCCGTACATTATCCCTACGGCGGCGTTGTGCCTGAGCTGGCTTCAAGGAAACATATTGAAGCGATTGCACCGGTGGTCAACACGGCAATATCTGATGCAGGTATTGATTCAAAAGCCCTTGGTGCCGTTGCGGTGACCCGTGGACCCGGACTCGTGGGTGCATTGCTGGTGGGATTCTGCTTTGCCAAGGCGTTTTCATTTGCACTGGAAATCCCCTGGGTGGGCATCAATCACCTTGAAGGTCATATCAATTCCGTGTTTTTAGAATCAGATCCGCCGCCGTTTCCCTTTGTCGCACTTCTTGCCTCCGGCGGACATACCAGCATCTACCATGTCACTTCTCACACCAGATATGAACTTATGGGACAGACAAGAGATGATGCCGCCGGAGAAGCCTTTGATAAGGTGGCCAAAATGCTCGGCCTCGGCTATCCGGGCGGTGCAGTCATCGACCGGCTCGCCAAAAAGGGAGCGCCTAAAAATATTTCCTTTCCCAGACCGTTTATAGATAAATCAACCTTTGATTTTAGTTTCAGCGGACTTAAAACCGCTGTTAGGCGATATATTCAGACCCATAGTGATGACTACTTGCACCGGATCCCCGATATTGTGGCTGGATTTCAAGAGGCAGTGGTGGATGTTTTGACATATAAAATTGTTCATGCTGCAATGGCCAAAGGATGCGACCATGTTGCTGTGGTGGGCGGTGTGGCTGCAAACAACCGATTGAGGGAAAAGATCAGACATGATGCCGAACGCAAAGGGTTGACGGTTCATATTCCTTCGGTCGAGCTTTGCGGCGATAATGCCGCCATGATTGCCGCCATCGGATACCACTATTTAAAAAATGGCGTCGTGACCGGTCTGGGAGATGATGTGTTTTCGAGGGTAAAGATATAATATGGTTATTACCGGATTCGCTTTTCCGATTCTTCTGTAAACGTTCCGAATGATACCCTTGACTTGTTTGGACAAAAAGGGGAATAATATGGACGAATTCGTAAAGACCGGAGCACAATAAAGAACAGGATATTCAGGCTAAAGGAACAGAGACTCTTGAAAGTAATAATAGTTGGTGCCGGTGAAGTCGGGTTTCATATTGCAAGTCATCTGGCCCGAGAAAACAAAAATGTTGTTGTTATTGACAAGGATCCCGCTGCTATTCGACGAGTATCTGATAATATTGATGTTCAGGTCGTCATCGGGTCCGGAAGCAGCCCTGTGGTTTTAAAGGAAGCCGGTATCAAAGAGGCAGAAATACTCCTTGCAGTCACAGACAGTGATGATACCAACCTTGGCGCATGCCTGGTCTCAAACCTGATTTCTCCAGCAACAAAGAAATTGTGTCGCATCCGGTATGCCGACTATGATGAATATCATGAGGCATTAAGGGAAAATGCGCCACATATCGACACGATTATCAATCCGGAGATCGAAGTTGTAAAGAAAATTTTCAGGCTTATGAGTGTGCCCGGCGCGGTGGAAGTCAACGATTTTGCCGATGGTCGGGTTGTATTTATTGGGATATATCTAGACGAATTTGCAAAACTGTCCGGTGTTCGTCTTTCTGACATTTATGCCAAGACCGGAAAACAAAGTCCACTTATTGCTGCCGTTGTTCGAGATGAAGAGCTGATTATACCTAGGGGAAATCACAAGCTCAAAGCAGGAGATCTGATCTATTTTATCAGTGAAAAAGAGAAACTGATTGAATCCCTGTCGATTTTTGATAAAAACGTTGAGCCCATTGGCCGAGTGATGATTGTCGGGGGCGGGAGCATCGGATTCAGGCTGGCTTCTCTGCTTGAAGAGAATTCCATCTCTACCAAAATAATTGAAAAGAACCCGGATCGGTGTGCAGAACTTGCTGAGAAGCTGAATAAGGCTGTTGTTCTTCACGGTGACGGTTCTGATCAAGAGCTGCTGAGGGAAGAGAATATTCAGGATATGGATGTTGTGGTTACCCTGACAAACGATGAGGAAACCAATATTTTAACATCTCTTCTTGCCAAGCGGATGGGGGCATCCAAAATTATTACAAAGGTTAGCAAGTTCAGTTACATTCCTTTGATATCGATGATCGGTTTAGAGCAGGTTGTGAGCCCGAGACTTTCTGCCATCAATACCATTTTGCAGCATATACGTGTGGGCAAGGTGCTTGCGGCCAAATCCATTATAGACGAGCAGGCTGAAGTGATGGAAGCTGTAGCTCTGGAAACTTCTGACATCGTGGGTAAACCCATAAGGGAAATTTCCATTCCGAAAGGGGCTCTGGTCACCGGTATCATGCGCAAGGATACTGTCATTATCCCCACTGGTGAGAGCGTCATCGAGCCCAATGACAGGATCATCATTTTTGCAAAAAAACAAGCCATCCCCGAAATCGAAAAAATCCTTGCAGTAAAACTGGAGTTTTTTTAAATGCGCTGGTCTTTTATCCTGAATATTGTCGGGATGCTCGTCATTTTTTTGGGGATTTGTATGATATTTCCCCTTTTTTTTGGACTTTACTTCAAGGATCAAAGTATTATTCCGCTGGCACAATCCATGGGAATCACCATTGGTTCCGGTTTGTCCCTTGTTATTTGTTTCAGGAGGACAAAAGTAGAACATATCAGCCATCGTGAAGGAATGGCTATTGTCGCCATCGGTTGGACTGCCATAGGGTTTTTCGGGGCATTTCCGTTTTATCTGGGGACTGAATTCAGTACATTTGTGGACGCGTTTTTTGAATCCGTTTCCGGATTTACCACAACAGGATCATCGATTTTAACCAATATAGAGGCGGTATCAAAAGGACTCCTTTTCTGGCGAAGTTTTATCCAATGGCTTGGGGGAATGGGAATCATTGTCTTATCCGTGGCGATTCTTCCTTTTTTGGGTGTTGGCGGCATGCAGCTCTATAAGGCAGAAGTTCCGAGTCCCGTTCCGGACAAGCTTAAGCCTCGCATCAGAGATACGGCTACAGTTCTCTGGAAGGTTTATGCGCTCATTACCCTGGCCCAGGTCTTTCTTCTTATGATGGGGGGAATGGATTTTTATGATGCTCTCTGTCATGCCTTCACAACAATGCCGACCGGCGGATTTTCAACCAAAAACGCTTCCATCGCCCATTATAACAGTGTCTATTTTGATACGGTAATCATTATCTTTATGCTCCTGGCCGGAATTAATTTTTCGCTTCATTATCAGTTTCTAAGGGGAAAACCACTTGCATTCTGGCGGGATTCGGAGTGCCGGTTTTTTCTCGGTTCGGTGTTAATTTTAATTGTTATCGTGACATTCAATATTTATGGAACAGTATACGAAACCATGGGTCAAGCCTTTCGATATGGGGCTTTCCAAGTGGTTTCAATTGTTACCACTACCGGTTATGCCACAGCCGATTATGAACTATGGCCTTCCATGTCCCAGCTTATCCTGCTGCTATGCATGTTTTTAGGGGCATCGGCGGGTTCAACCGGCGGCGGAATGAAATGTCTCCGCGTCATGCTCGCTCTTAAATACTGCTATAAAGAACTTTTTTCCCTGATCCATCCCCGTGCGGTCAAGCATATAAAAATCGGGGGAGTGTCTGTCCACGAAGATGTAATTCGCAGTGTGCTGGGTTTTATGGGGCTTTACGTCGGATTGTTTGCTTTTTCCTCTGTACTGATTGCGAGCATGGGGGTTGATTTGGTTACCTCGGTTGCTTCAGTTGCCGCTACCATCGGAAATATAGGGCCCGGTCTCGGGATGGTAGGTCCGACGGACAACTTTGCCCAGATGCCCTATCTGGGCAAATGGGTGCTCATATGGTGCATGCTTCTGGGAAGGCTTGAGATATATACGGTGATCATCCTTTTCGTGCCGGAATTCTGGCGAAGATAAACTATCCCCATAAATATAACCCTAAAAATCTTCCAATTTTATTTACAATTAGTTACAGAAATCAGCCTAATGGCAACTAATTAGTGTCCATCCATGAATCCAAAATGAACACAATGGATGGACACTAACTAAAAAAGCCCCTGGAGATAAAATTACCAGGGGCTGGAGAAAGGAGGTTAGGCAATGGTAAACGGTTATTTATGGTGCCTAACTTTTTTAAAATAATGCCACAATGTGACATGTCAAGACGCTTTGGACAAAAAAATCCACGCGCAAAGCCCACACAACCCAGAAAGGGCGCAACCGTTCATGGTGCTTTCCCATTTTTAGTTGTCACAGGTATCGTTTCCAGCGCAGATTCGTCCACAAGTAAATCCACATGCCGATTCCGTGCCGGTTCAACGTCTACTCGTTTTGGCCAAAAGCCGTATTTCATCCGATGGGCCAGCAAGCGGCAATCGCTGAGCAACGAAAGAAGACTTGGGACCAGCACCAGGGTTAAAACAGTCGCAAAGGCAATGCCTGCAGCAATAGATAGGGCCATGGGGATGAGGAATTTGGCCTGAAGGTCCGTTTCCATAATTAGCGGAGCCAGACCGCCCACTGTACTGAGCGAGGTAAGAAAGATCGCCCTGAACCGCCGCGCACCGCCGTTGAGAATCGCATCAAAAAAGGACATCCCTTCGGCAATATTCTCGTTGATCCGCTCGATCAGGACAATGGCGTCATTGACCACTACACCGGTAAGTGCCACCATCCCGAATATACTCATAATGGATAGGTTATACCCTAAAAGCAGATGCCCCAAAACCGCGCCGATGATCCCAAACGGCACCGTAAACAGAATCACGAAAGGCTGGGCATAAGATCGAAATATGGTAGCGATAATGATAAAAATGCCGAGGATGGCCAGAGGATAACCCACAAACAGACTATCGAACGATTCGCGCATCTTTTTCTGTTCTCCCTGAAGCGCTATGTGGAGTTCTGGATATCGTTGCTTGAGCTGCGGGAAAAAGTTTAAATCAAGCTCGGAAAAAATTTCATTGGCATTTGCCTTGTTGGTATCAACATCCGCACTGACTGCCACCCGCCGCATGCCATTGGTTCGGGTAATGATGGAGTATCCCGGTGCAAAAGAGATGTCTGCAACTGACATTAACGGGACTTCATGCCCGTTTGGGGTCCGTATGCGAACCCGCTCAAGGTCTGAAATACGGCTGCGTTCATCTGCAGTGTAACGAACCTTAATCCGGACATCGTCTCGTCCCCGCTGTAGGCGAACCGCTTCATCTCCATAATAACCGGCATAAATCTGTCTTGCCAGATCATCAACCGTCAGTCCCAAAGTCCTTGCTTCAGGTTTTAATTCAAGTCTCAGTTCATTTTTCCCCTGTGAAAAATCAGAGCGGATCTGATAGACCCCTTCGAACTTGCGGAGCCTGCCCATAAGATCATCCGCTGCACCAAGGATGTCGTTCATATCATGACCCTGTAACCAGACTTCGATGGGTGAACCCGGAGGTCCGGCTTGCAGGCCTGTGAAGGTCAAAGACTTTACACCAGGAATCGGATCGATCTCCTTTTCCCATTTGACCATCAAATCTTTTGAATGAATCCCACGCCGCTCTGAGTCTAAAAGTATGGCCTGAACCGAACCGAAGTGGGGTCCTGACCTGGGTAGATTCTCCAGGGTCTGCCCGATCAGGGATAGACGATTTTCAATCATCGGATCTCCTGAACGGGTTTGGGTATTTTCGGCCAATCGCAAAAGGGCTGCATCGATCTTTTCAATCGCCTGTGAAGTAACATCCGGTGGAGTACCGCTGGGAAACTCTACGGTGGAGGTCATAATAAACCCGTCAATCTCAGGAAAAACTTCAAATTTCAGTATACCTCCTTTGACCAGCCCAATGGTCAAGAACAGCACACTAATGGCGATACAAAATGAGATATAACGATAGTATAAGGCCTTGCTCAGAAGCGGCGTATAAATGCGGGCCACAAACCATTCCATCCCGGAGCTGGTCAGGCGATGCACGGCTTCCAGTTTGCGAGCCAAACGGTTCATATTATTGTTTCTAACATTGGGGTCCGGAAGATGACTCAGGTGGGCCGGCAATAACATCAAACATTCCACCAGGGAAACCGCCAGACAGGAAATAACGACCACAGGCATGATGGCAATGAACTTGCCCATAATTCCGCCGACATATAACAGTGGAATAAATGCTACGATAGTCGTGATCACAGCAGCGATGACCGGCATTCCCACTTCGCTCACGCCATCAACCGCAGCCTTTAATGGTGGCTTGCCCTGCTTGCGGTGAAAATAAATCGCTTCGCCAACGATAATGGCATCATCTACCACAATACCCAGAACCATAATCAATCCGAAAAGCGATATCATGTTGATCGTACCGCCCACGGCCCATAAAATGGCCAAAGCACCTGAAATGGAAATCGGGATTCCCATACCGCCCCAGAAAGAAAGCCGGGCATTTAGAAAAGTCCACAACAAAATAAAAACAATCATCAGCCCGATCATTCCATTTCTTACCAGCAGATCGATTCGTGACCGGAGCATGTCTGTATTATCATAGAGGACCTTAATATTGGTGCCGGCAGGGAGTTGCCGTTGTTTTTGTGATATATATTTTTGAACAGCCTCTGATATGACCAGGGCGTCTTCTTCCTGTGTTTTATAGACGATGAGAAGAACAGACGGTTCACCGTTTATCAGAGCATTTATAGGATCTTCAGTGAATCCGTCATTAATGGTGGCCAGACGGTCCAGTGTGATGAGCTCACCTTCCGGCCGAGCCAGAACTACAATGGAAGAAAGTGTTTCACCCGTATACTTACGACCCATGGTTCGTACCCGGATCTCCTCACCTTGTGTACGTATCGTCCCGCCGGCAAGATTCAGACTGTTGCGTCGAATCGCATCCACGACCCTATCAAAGTTTAATCCATATTCACGCAACCGTTTTTCGGATACCTCAATACTGATTTCATATCCTCTGGCACCGAAGATTTCCACCTGAGAAACTTCCGGTACCTGCTGGATTTCATCCTTTATTCTTTCTGACCACTCTTTTATCCTCCGTTCAGACATGTCACCGGAAAAATATAACAGCATCACAGGATCTTTTAGCGTAAGCTCAGTAATGACGGGCTTTTCCGCATCAACCGGAAAAGAGGAGATGGCGTCTACCCTGGATCTGACCTTTTCCAGGACATCGCCCACATCATAATCTTCTTTTACTTCGATAACGGCGGTGCCGACATTTTCACTCGACGTCGTGGTGTACTGTTTGATTCCCTCTAAACCTTCAATAGCCTCTTCGATTTTCCGGCTGATTCCTTCTTCAACCTCTTCAGGGTCGGCACCGGGATACGGCACTGAAATCGTAATCATGTCCAAGGAAAATTCCGGAAAGTTTTCCCGAATCATGGACATGGTTGCAATCCCACCGGCCAGAAAGATCAGGACAAGGATGATATTGGCAAATACCGTGTTTCGGGCAAATGCTGCCAATACACGTTTCATGATTTATTTTCCTTTTGACTTCTGTTTGTTATCTCCAGTAACGTATTTTCAAGCGGATCGATAAGCCGCGTGGTTACGACCATATCCCCGGTTTTAATCCCGCCGGCCACATAGGCATTCTCACCATCCACCCGTACCACGTTTACCTGAACGGTTTTCAGGCGATCTTTCACGGTAATGTGAACCGTATTTTCAAAGCTCACCGCCTGCCGGGGCAGTCGGAAAACATTATACAATGTTCTGCCCGCAATCTGCACGGAACAGAACATGCCTTCCACCAGTGGCATAGACCGAGGACTTTTTTTCAAAGCGGTTTCGGTATCTAAACGTACGGCAACAATAAGGGTACGGGTCTGCTGGTCAAACTTTATTATCCGGTGTAGGTGACCGTCCCAGGTCTGTCCATTGTTATTTTCTGTCCAACGGATCTTGCATGACACTTGTTCGAGATTTGAAAACCATGTCGTGTTTCCGTGGGTTTCATCTTTGTTAAAACGCAGCCACTTACGGGCATCACGGCTGTCTATTGGCACCTGGATTTCAAGAACTGAATCATCTGCAAGGGTAACGACATTTTGTCCGGGAGTAACATACTGACCTTTTTCCAGCGAAACCGACTTGATACGTGCGTTAAAGGGAGCTATGACTTCACAACGTTCAAGATTGTTTTCGGCCGTTTCCAGGACCTGTATAATCTGGTTTTCCTGATCAGCTGCAGCAAGCATTTTCTTTTCAGCCGCTTCAAGTCCTGATAGAGTTGCGACGTTATTTTTTTTGAACAATACCAAGAACCGCTGATACTCTTTTTTTGCTAATTCATGGCTTCGCTTAAGGATTTTAAGACGTTTTCTGTTGGTTTTGAGGATTGTCAAATAATCCTTTGGATCAATTTTAAAAAGAACCTCTCCTTTGGGAATAATCTCTCCGATTTTCAGTCTGGGGTGTATATCAACAATTCTTCCAGAAACTTCAGGTGCGATGGGCACAACAGTCAATGCTTTTACTTCACCATGGCCGGTTATAACTACCTGAAAATTCTCCTTTTTAATCTGTATGGCTTCCACACGTAAAGAGCGTTCGCCGTTTGCTGCCTCAGCCGGAGGTTTTTTTAGACGGATCAGCATTACCATTCCCGCTACGCCGACCAACAGAACCAGGATGCAAATGATAATGCTAGTGAGCAAACCCATCGCCGGCCTTGATGACTTTATTATTGCATTTGATTCCATTTATGTTTCCTTTTCTTGTTATAGTTCAGAATTGATGCGCTCTAACACCCCAAACCGTTTCCGATATCGATTCCTTGATATATTATTGAATGTACTATGGATTTAGTTTAAAATGAAATTGTATAAGATTCAGATTGCACAATTTTATTTAAGAAGGAGAATTTTTTCAACTTTTGTATTCCCAAATATCCTGTTCTAAGTGAGTAAGGCAACCCTTTTTCCCTAAAAATCTTTGGAGATTTTTCAAGACCAACGTTCTGAAACCTCAATTGATCGAAAAAAAATGTGGAAAATATATTGTTTATCTGATTTACTTAACATCAAATTGGTTTGGATGAATTTTCATAATTTCTATATAATATGAGATATTAACTTATAAAAACACCCATTTTGTTTACCTTTTTCGCTCAATTGAGATGAAACAATATAAATAAGGATTTCAAGCAAGATAAGATTTGCAGTGCATGAATTCACATAATCCTGTGCAGTCTAAGGCTACAATTTTTAACATCAGGTATATCCATTTGATTTACCATTTCCCTTATATTATATAAATTATTATCCATCTACTTAATGTTTTGAAACCCATTGAAGTCAACGGTAATGTTTAAAAAGATCATATAAAACTGGGGATACTGAAATAAAATGAAAAAAGTTTATATAGACGAGACCAATCAAGCAACGATAGTCTGCCCCAAATGCAGACTCGAGAAAAATATAGATGTGGCGAATTTCAAGAATACTCATAAAAGGCTGAAAGCCAAATGCCGATGTGGCGAAGTTTTTCGGCTCAGTTTGGAATTTCGAAAGCATTACCGTAAGAAAGTCCGACTAAATGGTGAATACTCTGTCCAAGGGAAAGATGAAAAAGGAGAAATAATCATTGAGGATATTTCAGCGAGCGGAATCCGATTTGCAAGTCTGAAGCCACATTATATTTCCAGAAATGATACCGTTGAATTGAAATTTACTTTAGACGATCCAATGAGAACGGAAATCAACAACCTCGTCAAAATAATGTGGATCATCGATCGCAATGTCGGTGCTCAGTACATCGATCCAAAATCACTTGAAAAGGATTTGGGATTTTATCTAAAAGAATAATTTGATGTTTATGAATAGATTCTTTATAAACATCGATTTTTTGGCCCTCCTTTTTGTTTTATGACCTTTCAAGAAAATCTCTGAATACATCAAAACGACATATTCAAAAAGTTAAATATTTAATGATTACCGTAAGGAACTGACCAGACATCCTTCGTTTGATCTCAATTCGTAACATAATTTTAACTAAAAGACTGGATCAATTTTAAAGGTCAGGTCAAAGCTCGGAAAAAAGAGCGTCGAGCCGGTGATGTAGACATTCGTGAAGTGATCTCAATCTGCTTGGTGCGAGCAGAGTAGGGTGATCGTAAAACCTTTTGGGTCATCAAGGTCGTTGTAAGGTGGAAAACAATCTTGGATTGCAATCCATCCTGATCACATCTGGTCAACATAAAAAGGGGTTATGAAAATTCATAACCCCATTAAATAATATGTTAAAATGTGGTGCCGAAGGCCGGACTTGAACCGGCACGGATCTCTCCACTACCCCCTCAAGATAGCGTGTCTACCAAATTCCACCACTTCGGCACATGCACCATAAGAATCTCATAAAAAATGAGTTCAGGAAGTTTTAAAGCCTTATTAATACTTATTCTGTTTGAGCAGGTTTTTCGGGCTGTGAAGCTTCCGGACTCGGTTGAGGGGTTTTCTCCGGTGTAGCCGGCGCAGCCTGTTGCTCTATGGGTGCCTTTGTATCCGTCATAATGGAACTTGTCGTACGATGGCCTGACAAATAAGCAAGGCCCAGGGAGGTTAACATAAAAACCACGGCCGCCACTGTTGTTAATTTTCCCAAAAACGTTGAAGAGCCGGTACTGCCGAAAAGCGTCTGACTGGATCCCCCGCCAAAAGCAGCCCCCATATCTGCCCCTTTTCCGGTCTGAAGCAGAATAATCAAAATAAGGGCGATGCTAACAATCGTGTGTATGATGACTAAAAATGTTGACATAATTTTATAATTTCAACTCTAAAATTGTACGATTTTGCTGAATGTTTCCGGATCAAGGCTTGCACCGCCTACCAGTGCTCCATCAACATCAGGCATTGACATAAGTTCCTCGATATTATTCGGTTTAACGCTACCTCCATATAGGATTCTAATAGATTTGGCAAGCATATTTCCGAAATTTGTTTCAAGCGTTGCGCGTAAGAATTTATGAACTTCCTGGGCCTGATCAGTGGTTGCTGTTTTTCCGGTCCCGATGGCCCATACCGGTTCATATGCGATGACCAGTGTTTTCAGATCATCGTAAGAAAAGCCCTCTAACCCATTTTTTACCTGTTTGTCAAGCACTGAAAAAGTTTCGTTTAATTCCCGTTCTTTTTCAGATTCTCCCACACACATGACTGGTATTAAATTGTTATTGACAGATGATTTTACTTTCTTGTTAACAGATTCGTCGGTTTCTCCAAAATATTGACGTCGCTCGGAATGTCCGATAATGACATACCGGCAACCGGCTGAAACAAGCATGGATGATGATATCTCGCCGGTATAGGCACCTTCAGCCTCCCAATAAAGATTCTGTGCGCCTAGAGATATATGCGTTCCTTTCAGCACATCTGAAACCTGTGCCAGTGCAGTAAACGGCGGCGCGATCATTACATCAACATTGACGGACGTCGATACAAGCTTTACAAGATGTTTTGCCGTTTCAACGGCCTCGGAACAAGTTTTAAACATCTTCCAGTTACCGGCAATCAGTGGTCTGCGGTTGTCCATTCACTTATCTCCATTCTGGTTACACCCGATACATTTTCAATCGAAAACATCCAATTTACAGTTGTGCCGCAATCATCGCCGCCAAATCGACCATCCTGTTTGAATATCCGGTCTCATTGTCGTACCAGGACAGAACCTTGACCATGTTGTCCACGACATATGTGGTCGGACCATCGACAATTGAAGATAAAGTTGATCCATTATAATCGCTAGATACCAGTGGAAGCTCACTATATCCAAGGAAACCGGCAAGTGATTTTTCCGAAGCCTCTTTCAGAGCTGAATTTACATCAGAAACCGAAACCCCTGTTTTTTCTAAACTTGCAACAAAGTCGACAATGGATACATTTGGTGTGGGGACGCGAATGGCAAGGCCATTGAGTTTTCCGGAAAGTTCGGGCAGCACCAAAGCCACGGCCTTGGCTGCGCCTGTGGTCGTCGGAATCATGTTCATGGCAGCTGCTCGGGCCCTCCGAAGATCCTTATGAGGGAAATCGAGTAGCCGCTGATCGCCCGTGTAAGAATGTATGGTTGTCATTAAACCGCTTCGAATTCCGAAGTTTTCCAAAAGCACCTTGGCAATCGGTGCAAGACAGTTGGTCGTACAAGAGGCGTTTGATATGATATTGTGATTTCTGGGATCATACTGGTTTGAGTTGACACCCATGACAATGGTAATATCCGGTTCCTGTGCAGGTGCCGATATGATCACCTTCCGTGCACCGGCGGTAAGATGTTTTGAAGCGGTTTCATGGTCTCTAAAAAGACCGGTGCATTCCGCAACAATGTCCACATTGAAATCTTTCCAGGCAAGGGCGGCGGGATCTTTTACTGATGTCACTGCAACCGATCTCCCGCCAACTTCTATGGAGTCTTCTTTTGCAATGACTTCCATCTCCAGACGGCCGTGAACAGAATCGTAAGCAAGAAGATGGGCCATTGTGGCTGAATCCATAAGGTCATTAATGGCAACAACCTCAAGTTCAGCGTGATTGATTGAAGCCCTGAAAACAAGACGTCCTATTCTCCCAAAACCGTTTATACCTATTTTTACACTCATATTGTCTCCTCTAAGTTTTCCAGCTTATTCCCGTTTATTTCCTTTTAAAATTCCGCTAGCAAGTGAAATACTTTTTTTCCCAAACGCTTCAAGCTGTTCAGCGACGTCGCAAAGATCCATTTCTTTTTTTTGGAAGTCTGAGGCTTTAATCAGAATAGGAAGATTAACGCCGGATATGACTTCCACTTTTCCTTCCTCAAGAAATGAATAGCTCAAGTTGGAAGGTGTTCCGCCAAACATGTCTGTAAGGATTAGAATACCTTTATTACGGTCAACTTCTTTAATTCCGTTAGAAATTTTTTTGCGCAGTTTATCAACATTTTCTTTCAAATTTATGGAAACGGATACCATGGTATCGGGTCGAGTTCCGAGAATGAACTCAGCAGCATCAATAAGCGCATCTCCAAGCTGACTGTGTGTTACAATAACGATACCTATCATAATGCTCCTTCTAAAGATCAATATCACGATGTGTGATCATAATCTTTCTGTCTGGTTTTTTTATATGTTTTGATATAGCTTCGGCAACGACTACTGATCGATGCCTGCCTCCGGTACAACCGACGCCAATGGTTAAATAGGCTTTGCCTTCTTTTTCATACAATGGAATTAAATAGTCAAGGAAATCCAGATATCTTTTTAAAAACGTTCGGGTGTCGTCGTTGTTCAAAACATAGTCCTGAACTTTTTCGGCTTTTCCGTCCAGCGTTTTCAGATCAGGAACAAAATGTGGATTTAAAAGAAAACGAACATCCATGATGAGACTGGCATCAGAAGGGACGCCATACTTAAAACCGAATGACAATATATTTATACTCATCGGAGCAAAATTTTTACTCTGTAGAGCGATATTCCGGATAACAGACTTCAGTTTGTGGACATTGTAATGGGAAGTATTAATAATTTTATCGGCAGCGATTTTAAGCCTTGTTAATTGCTCCTGTTCTGTTCGAATTCCCTCTAGAAGGCTTTTGCCTTGGGACAGGGGGTGATGTCGACGTGTCTGACTGTAGCGCTCTAATAGAATGTTTTCATCAGCCTCGAGAAAAAGGATCTTTAGTTTATATCCTTTCTCTGTAAGAGACTCAAAGATTGATGGATACATGGAAAGAAAGCCTTTCTCTCGCAGGTCCATCACAAATGCCAGCCCAGCGATTTCAGAGTCGCTTTTAATCGGCAGTTCCACAAATTTTGGAAGAAGTGCTACCGGCATGTTGTCGACACAATAGAAACCCGTGTCTTCCAATGCTGCAATTGCACAACTCTTTCCCGAGCCAGAAAGCCCTGTAATAATGAATATGTCTAATTTTTTCACTTTTAATCAAGGGTCGAGGTTAAAATTCTTCTTCCTCCTCTTCTTTAATAATTGAATAAATCTCATCCCTGCTGTTTGCATGGAGCAGTTTTTCTTTGAATGGATCATTTTTTAAAATTCTCGATATTCGTGCGAGGAGCTTCAAATGAAGGCCGGTTGAATTTTCCGGAGTGATTAGAAGGAAAAAAATATGAGCGGGCAGACCGTCCATAGAATCAAAATCGACGCCCTTTCGGCTGAGGCCAAAACCGAGAATCAGCGAATCGAGGTCCTTCACTTTGCCGTGAGGGATTCCAATGCCTTCACCGATGCCGGTGCTGCCGAGCCGCTCTCGTTCCATCAGCACTTTTACGAGATCTTCATGGTTTACACCTGAAATATTGGCCACAGGGATGGCGAGTTCTTCGAGGACTCCTTTTTTATCAACGGCTTTCAAATCAGCAAGAATCGCTTCTTTGGGCAAAACATCAATAATCTTCATTTCATTTTCACCGAGAATATATCATCTAATTTTGGCAATCGTCAAATTTGTCGGAGATGCAGGTTGTGTGAAGTGAAATCCTAATTAAAATTCGATATTCAAGATTCAGGTATTAGCTTCTGGGTTGAATCAGACCGTAGTTGCCGTCTTTGCGCCGATAGAGAACATTGACTCGATTGCTTCTCGCATCTGTAAAAACAAGAAAATTATCATTTACAAGGCTCATCTGCATAATCGCCTCTTCCACATCCATAGGCTTATATTCAATATTTCTAACGATGACATGTCGTGTGGCCTCATCCTCCATAAAAGATGTGTCTTCAACAATATTTTCTTTTGTATTGGATTTCGATCCACTCCGATGTTTCCTTATTTTTTCTTTGTTTTTCTTTATTTGTTTTTCAAGTTTGTCCAGGGCAATATCTATGGCTGAATACATATCGTCCGTTACCTCTTTGCCATAAATGTTTAGCCTGTCACCGATGATGTTGATTTCAGCCATATGGCGAAATTTTTCGACTGAAAGGACAACATTTGCTTCAGCAGGGTTGTATAAATATTTGTCAAATCGATCCAGTTTTTCTCCGACATATGATTTTAAATTTTCAGAAGGATCAATATTTTTAAATGTCACCGATGTTTGCATGCGTAAAACCTCCCTAGAATTCCTTGCGTTTGTTCGATGGTAATACTCTCATCATTTCACGATATTTGGCTACGGTTCTTCGAGCGATACTAATATTTGACTCCTTTAAAAGTTTCGAGATCTTATCATCGCTGTATGGTTTTTTAGGATTCTCACTCTCAATAATCTGTCTTATCTTTTCTTGCACACTGGCAGAGGCAATCGCTTCGCCTTGAACCCGCTGGATAGAACTGTTAAAAAAATATTTCAATTCAAAAATACCACGCGGTGTATGGACATATTTGTTGGTTGTTACCCTGCTGATTGTCGATTCGTGCATTCCGATGTCTTCCGCAACATCTCTCAGTACCATGGGTTTCAAATATGCGATGCCCTTGTCAAAAAAACTTCGCTGAAACTTCAGTATACTTTCCATCACTTTGAAAATGGTTTTCTGACGTTGATGAATACTTCGGATGAGCCATGTGGCGGATCGCATCTTTTCCTGAATATATTCCTTTGCATCGTCGGAAAAAGTTCCTCCCTCCTTGAAGGCGTTTTTATAAAAATTGTTAACGTGCAGTCTTGGCATCCCATCATCGTTGACCAGTATTACAAACTCATTTCCCAGTTTGTCGACAAAAACGTCGGGATTAATGTATTGGGCCTCTTCTTCGGCAAATTCCCTTCCGGGTCTTGGCTCTAAACTTTTGATCACTTTTACAGCAGTAATGACATCTTCGATGCTTACTTTTAGAGCTTTTGTTATGGCTTTATAGTTTTTATTCTCAAGATGACTGAGATGGTTTTCGATAATTTTGATCACTATGGTATCGTCGAGTTTAAAATGCCTTGCCTGTATGAGAAGGCATTCCCTGAGGTCTCTTGCGCACACTCCCGTGGGATCAAATGTTTGCATTAGAGCTAAAATTTGTTCAATATCGTCAGGATCGGAACCGCTCATAGTGGCGAGATCTTCGATGGACGTATCCAGATAACCATCTTCATTTAGATTGCCGACGATAAGACTTCCGATTTTTTCTTCCTCTTGGGTCGGAGATGTCATAAGAAATTGCCAAAGCAAATGATCACGCAAAGATTCCTTGTGTGCTATAAAAGATTCGAAATCTGGTGACTCTTTTCTTTCGGCTTCAAAATGGGTTCTGCCCGAAGAACTGTATTCATTGATATAATTGTCCCAGTCGATATCATCACGGATCTTTTCCTGTATCGTGACCTCTTCTGTTGAGGATGAATCGGTAGATGCTTTATCAGGCCGTTCATCCGGCGATTCTTCAACAGCAACTTCATGGATTTCTTCTTCCAGTGTCGGATTTTCCTCGAGCTCTTTTCGAATCGTATTCAAAAGCTCAATTCTTGACAGCTGCAGAAGCTTGATTGCCATCTGAAGCTGGGGGGTCATGATCAGCTGCTGAGTTAATTTCAACTGTTGTCGTAGTTCTAGAGCCATTTTATAATTTAAACTCGTCTCCTAAGTATATCCGTCGAGCGGTTTTGCTTGATACAATCTTTTCCGGGGATCCGGATTCGATGATCTTGCCATCATTTAATATATACGCCTTGTCACAGGCTTCAAGTGTTTCTCTCACATTATGATCCGAGATAAGAATACCTATACCTCTATTTTTAAGATGCGCGATGATATTTTTGATGTCGATTACAGCCAATGGGTCTATGCCTGCAAAAGGTTCATCAAGAAGAATAAATGAAGGATTTGTGGCCAGTGCGCGGGTAATTTCGAGCCGCCGCCTTTCCCCACCTGAGAGTAGATTGGCCTTTTGGTTCATGAGATGTTTTATTCCGAGTTCATCAAGGAGCATATCTGCCCGTTCGTCCTGCTCTAACTTAGAGATGGACAACGTTTCAAGAATTGCCATAATATTTTGTTTAACCGTCAATTTTTTAAATATCGACGTCTCTTGGGGAAGATATCCGACGCCTCTGCGTGCTCTCAGATACATAGGATACGTCGTTATGTCTTCATCATCAAGAAATACGTGTCCTTTATCGGGCTTTATCATTCCAATGGTCATATAAAAGGTCGTGGTTTTGCCCGCGCCGTTTGGGCCGAGGAGGCCAACAACCCGGTTATTTTTTATTTTCATGTTAACGGAATTTACCACCTGTCTCCCATTATATATTTTGACCAAATTTTCAAGAGACAATGTTGCCAATTATTTTATACCCTTTTGCCCCGAGTAAAACACGGCTTCCACTCGTTTATTATTCCCACTTTCAACATCGATGCGCCCGTCTATTCTGTAAAATGTTATTTTTTCTCCAGAAATAGAATCATTTTCACCGATGACTTTTGAGTTGTTTCCCGATAAAACAAGCACCATAGTTTCTGTATTGTATACGGCCTCTTGAGCAGTTGCAACCCTGTTGTCAAATTTTATTTCAACGTTGCCCTTGGCAACGATTTTATGTATCGATTCTTCACTTACAGAAAGGGGCCCTTTATTGGCGATATTTTTTTTAAAAAAAATTTTAAGCCGATCTGAAGTAATAACGGTGTCGCCCTGGGTTGCCTTTACATGCCCAATAAATTCGGCATATCCGGCTTTGCTTTCAGAGATCAACTTGTCTGATGTAATATGAATGGCTCCGTTTTTCCCGGGACTTTCTTTTTTCGGATTACTCAACGTATCGCTAGCATACGCCATGCGCATTAAAAAGCAGGAGATAAGCAAAAAAAGCACGGCCCAATATCGTAACGCTTTGAAATAATGTTGATTAAAGTGTGAATTGTTCACTAAAAGTGCCTTTTACTTTTCCTTCAAACAACGCCTTATTGTTGTTTAAATTTAATGACATGGAATCAGCAACAAGCTCAAATGAATTCCCTGTAATGTTAACCGGAACTTTTGAAAAAATGATTCGCTTGTCATGTTTGTAATATAAGTTTTCACATCTTAATTTGTAATCTTTATTTTTTACAACAACATTACCGTATATTTCCATGTCGTTAGAATCCGTTTTCAAAATTCCTTGATTTGCTGTTACATAAACCATGGTTTCATCTTTAAGATAAAATGTTAAAGACAGATCCTTGAAGACCGCCTGGTTATTTTTAACCATATAATCAGCAGAGGCAGCGTCCAGACTCCATTCCTTTCTTCCATTTCGGGTAGCAGTTTGATGCGCCTTGCCAATGGAGATATTTGCTTTGTTTTGACCGATGGAAACAAGGGTGTCGCTTTTTTCTAAAACATGGCGATATTGTAAAAAAACAATCAGAGTGACACCGAATGTCAGAAAAATCAAAGATATCAGAAAGAACTTTAATTTTTTCTGATATATGTTTTTAATAAATTTCATGTTAAAAACGTTCCAGAATATCTTTCCATAGGCCTTTAGCCTTTAATATCGCCTCACAAGCTTCTCTCACAGCCCCGTCTCCACCTTTGGCAGATGTTACCATATCCGCATTGTCAAGGATCGTTTTATTCGCATCTCCGACGGCAATTGACAGCCCTATCATTTTCATCAACCCAAGATCAGGCAGATCATCGCCGATAAAGGCAACTTCTTCAGCAGACACGCCGGTTTGATCCATCAGCGCATCAAGTACATCGATCTTATTGCCGACACCATCATAAATAAGCTTAATACCAAGATCTTTACATCGACTATAAAGCGCATTTGATCGTCTGCCGGTTACGATGCCCAAATGAATTCCTGCGTCCATAAGGAGTTTAATGCCGAGGCCATCCTTTACGTTAAAGACTTTTGTCTCCGTGCCGTTATCGTTATAAATTATTCCACCGTCAGTGAGAACGCCGTCAACATCAAGAAGAAGGAGTTTGATCTTTTTAAGTTTGCTTAAAACCATTTAATTAAACGTCTCGAAAACTCTACAACATAATGAAATCAATATTATATTAATGAAATTCTGTTCATGCCATCGACATGGAAGAATGGAATGTTGGAATGCTGGAATATTGGGAATAAGAGCGGAAATAAACAATTTAAATTGTCAAAAAATCCTTCAAACCCATCATTCCATTACTCTACTACTCCATTACTCCAATTTTGGTGAATCCCCTAACTTGCACTCATATGGTCATCTCTATTGAATTATCGTAATTTTAACGTATAAACTTTAGTTTACTTTTTAGTTGGGCCTGTGGCCCCACATGGGAAACTTAATTTATGCCCAATAGATTTATGGATGGACACTAACTAAACAGAGCCTTTCGAATCGCTTTAAGCTGAGAAAGCAGTTCATATAAGGTGTCAAGCTTTAATGAGTTCGGCCCGTCACACAGCGCTTTATCGGGATCAGGGTGGACTTCCATAAATATGCCGTCTACGCCGGCAGCCACTGCCGCACTGGCGAGAGTTGGTGCAAATTCACGTTGTCCCCCGGAACTTGTGCCGGCCCCGCCGGGAAGCTGGATGCTGTGCGTTGCATCAAATATCACAGGCCAGCCTGTATCTTGCATTATTTTTATACCGCGAAAATCGACCACGAGGTTGTTATATCCAAACATTGTTCCCCGTTCTGTTAGCAGAATCTGGTTGTTTCCGGTAGCCGTCACCTTTTCCACAACATTTTTTATATCCCATGGGGCAAGAAATTGCCCTTTCTTAATATTAAGCGGCTTTCCAGTTTTGGCAACTTCTTTAATAAAGTCAGTTTGCCTGCACAAAAAAGCAGGAATTTGAATGACATCCAAAACACTTGCTGCATCGGCAATTTCGGATATCTGGTGAACATCCGAAATGATCGCAAGATCGAGTTCCGATTTGATCCGATCTAAGATTTTGAGCCCATCCGTTAATCCGGGTCCCCTGAAGGAATTAATGGATGTTCGGTTTGCTTTGTCATAAGACGCTTTAAAGATAAAAGGGATATTCAATCGGTCAGTTAACTCTTTTAGAAATGATGCTGTTTGAAACGTCGTTTCATAATTTTCTATAACACAAGGGCCAGAGATCAAAATCAATTGAGATCCTTGTCCGATTGAGATATTACCTATTTTAACAATATTGCCCATTGCTCCTAATAACCTTTAAAAAAATCATATGTCACCGATATGCTGCGATTCATGGCGGTGGTAAGCGCTTTTTGTGAATGTGTCAACCTGGAAAATTTTATGCTCAGGTTTTATGTTGATTTATTTTAAGTTGTCAATCTTTGTCATCTTGTGCTCTAGTCCGTTAACATTTATCGCGCATATGGGTAAAAGTCAAGAAACGAAAAAAGGAAAACAGTCCTTGATTACTGTCTTTTTTGCTGTTATTATCAACAATTTATAAAAAAGAAAGGCTATCTTTAACCTATTGAAAACTGTTAAAAAAATCATAAAGTCAAGATTTATCCTGCTGGTCTGCATCATCATTCTTTTGCCTGTTGCATGGATCGTGGTGGGAAAGCTCGAAGGCAAAAAGCCTTCTATCCTAATAGCGTCTCCAGCCCAGTATATTGGCAAGACCCAAACCCTTTCTGTTACCGTATCTGACGCTCAAAGCGGTGTCCGAAAAGTATGGATCGGACTTGTTAAAGACGGCAAAGAAACCGTTTTGCTCCAGAAGCATTTGTCCTCTGCAGGTATTATTAGTGGCGGAGAAAAGCACGAGGCATCCTTTAACATCAAAATTGAGCCTGAGGACCTGGGAATTACTGATGGTAAGGCAATTTTGAGAATGGTTGCAAAGGATTTTTCCTGGCGGAGTTGGCTTAGCGGAAACACAGCGTATTTGGAAAAGGATGTCATCATCGATACAAAGCCCCCTGATCTGGATGTTCTCACGAAGATCCATAATGTCAGTCAGGGGGGTACCGGCCTTGTTATTTACAGATTGTCTGAGCCATGCCTGAATAGCGGTGTTGCTGTGGGCGAGAATTTTTTTCCTGGATATACGGGATATTTTAAGGATAAGAATTTGTTTATGGCTTTTATTACGCTGAATTACAAGCAGGGGCCGGGCACCAATATCTTTGCTAAGGCAACCGATTTTGCCGGTAACAACACCAGGGCAGGGTTCCCATATTATATTAAAAAAAGAAAATTTAAGAAGGTTATCATTAAAATTTCAGACAAATTTCTGAATTGGAAGATGCCGGAATTTAATGTCGATGTTTCCCCTGACTCTGAAACACCCATGGTCGACAAGTTTCTTAAGGTTAATCGTGACCTTCGGAATTCCAACGGAAGGCAATTGTTTGAAATGGTTAGTGAAACAGACAAAGAGTTATATTGGAATGGTGCATTTTCAAGGCTTCCCAATTCAGCAAGAAAAGCCAATTTCGCCGATCATCGTAAATATAAATATAAAGATCATATCATCGATCAACAGGTCCACCTGGGGCTTGATCTGGCTTCGGTTGCACATTCACCGGTTCCGGCCTCAAACAACGGGAAGGTTGTCTTTACCGGAAATTTAGGCATTTACGGAAAAACAGTGGTCCTAGATCATGGCTTTGGATTGTTCAGTACGTATTCACATTTAAGTGCTTTTGATGTCAAACAGGGACAGGTGATATCTAAAGGTGAGGCTATCGGCCGTACTGGAAGTACGGGACTTGCAGGCGGGGATCACCTTCATTTTGGAATAATCGTTCATAATACCTTTGTGAATCCTGTTGAATGGTGGGATGCGACCTGGATAAAAAACAATATTTCAACAAAGATTGAAACCATAAAATCTTTACATTAGTAAGCCAGTTTTTAGGCGATCATCAGTAGAATTATGTTTTATGTGGTAAAATAATTCATTTTTGCCACCAAGGCACTAAGACACTAAGAAAAAAACAAAATATATCCTTTGTGTCTTCGTGCCTTTGTGGCAGACAGTTTTTAATTCCGGTTTTTGCGCATTAGGCATTTTTCAGCTTTATTTTTTAATGGATAGCAACAAAGAGAAGCCAATGAAAAAACATAAAATCAATAAGTCATACCAGGATATTAATGAAAAAATTAGGGCCGGGGAGGTTGTCGTTGTAACCGCTGAGGAGATCATAGATATTGTCAAAGAAGAAGGACCGGTTGAGGCGGCAAGGCGTGTGGACGTTGTTACGACCGGCACATTTGCGCCAATGTGTTCATCGGGTGCATTTTTAAACTTCGGACACTCTGTTCCGAGGATAAAAGCATCAAGGGTTTGGTTGAACAATGTTCCGGCATATGCCGGTATTGCTGCGGTAGATTGCTATATTGGCGCCACTGAACCTTGTGATGATGATCCGCTGAACAAGGTCTATCCAGGTGAATTTAACTATGGCGGAGGACATGTAATTCAAGATCTGGTGGCAGGAAAGAAGGTCTATTTAAAGGCCGATGCCTACGGGACAGATTGTTATCCGGGAAGGATTGTTGAAAAGGAAATTTCATTGCGAAAACTTCCCAATGCCGTACTCTGTAATCCTCGAAACGGATATCAAAACTATAACTGTGCCGTGAATCTTACAAATAAAACAGTCTACACATACATGGGTGCATTGAAACCCAAAGCCGCCAATGCAAATTATTGCTCGGCCGGACAACTCAGCCCGCTTTTAAATGATCCATATTATAAGACCATCGGCCTGGGTACTAGAATTTTTCTTGGTGGAGCAGAAGGATATGTTACCTGGTCCGGCACGCAACACAACCCAAAGGTTGAGAGAACAAAAAAGGGTTTCCCCAATACACCTGCCGGTACGCTGTGGGTTATGGGAGATCTCAAAAAAATGAAACCAAAGTGGCTCATGGGTGTGAGTATCCAGGGTTATGGATGTTCACTTGCTTTGGGGCTGGGAATTCCCATTCCCATACTTAACGAAGAGATCGTACAATACACCGCGGTATCGGACGAGGAACTTTTTACCCAGATTGCCGACTATGGGCACGATTACGCAAACGGCATTTCAAAAAGCTACGGCCAGGTCAGCTATGCCGAACTTAAGAGCGGCCATATCAAATTTAGAGGGGAAGAAATACCCACGGCGCCGCTGTCCAGCATCGTAAGAGCACGTGAAATTGCCGAAATACTAAAAAGGTGGATTTTAAAGGGTAAATTTTTAATCGGAGAACCGCAGTTTACGTTGCCAATACGATGACAGGAAATAGGTTATAGGTAATAGGTAATGGGTTGACAGAATAGGGTGCCCCATGATCCAACACCTATAACCAATAACCCATCACCGACTACCTGGTTTTTTTATGTCGAAAACCATTCGAACGTTTATAGCCATTGAGATTCCGGGGAATGTTATTTCCAAAATCCATGAACTTCAAGAAGGCATCAAAGTTTATGGTCTTAAAATTAAATGGGTACGGTCCGAAAACATTCATCTGACCTTAAAATTTTTAGGAGACGTCGAAGCGGTCAAAATCGGTGAAATTGCTGAGGCCATATCTAAAACCGTGGAGGGATATACACCGGTATCTCTTAAGGCAAAAGGTATTGGTGCTTTTCCGGGTATAAAACGTCCCCGTGTCTTATGGGTTGGTCTCACAGGTCAACTTGAATCTTTGGTGAAACTGCAAAAAACACTGGATGAAAATTTAAAGGTACTTGGTTTTCCCGGGGAGAAAAGACCTTTCAAGGGCCACCTCACCATGGGGCGTATAAAGACTAAAATCGATGTGAAAAAATTCGGTGATGCACTGATGGCATTTAGAGGCTTTGAATCTGAAACCTTTACTGCCAGCCAAATTATTTTGTACAAAAGCGAATTAAAGCCGTCAGGTGCTGTTTATACAAAACTTTCGAGTGCATCTTTGGGTTAATACCTCAAGTTCTGCACCATGATTTTACGTTAAAAAATTTCCCAGCCTACGACGTTGAATTGACTTTACTTACAAATATAGGATGCGAAACTCAAGTGGTAAATAAAACAGAATCGTTGATCGATCGGAGGGAACAATGAGTATTTCACCGGACAAAGAAAAAGCAGTAAAAACCGCCATGGTTCAGATAGAACGGCAGTTCGGCAAAGGTTCTATTATGAAGCTGGGTAGTGGCACTATTATTGATGTGCCGGTCATATCAACCGGGTCCCTCGCGCTTAATAAAGCACTGGGTATCGGTGGACTTCCCAGAGGCAGGGTGATTGAAATTTATGGTCCTGAATCTTCCGGCAAAACCACACTTGCGCTTCATGCGGTTGCAGAAGCCCAGAAGCAAGGTGGTGTTGTCGCTTTTATTGACGCTGAGCACGCCTTAGATACTTCCTATGCCAGAAAGCTCGGGGTCAATTGCGACGATCTGCTGGTGGCTCAACCGGATACAGGGGAACAGGCACTCGAAATTGCGGATATGCTTGTTCGGAGCGGTGCATTGGATATCATTGTAATTGACTCTGTAGCCGCACTTGTACCCAGGGCTGAGATAGAAGGCGAAATGGGGGACTCCCACATGGGACTTCAGGCCAGACTCATGTCTCAGGCATTGAGGAAATTAACCGGCACCATTAGCAAGACGATGACCGCGGTGATTTTTATTAACCAGATTCGTATGAAAATCGGAGTTGTATTCGGAAATCCTGAGACGACAACCGGCGGTAATGCCCTAAAATTTTATTCTTCAGTCAGACTCGACATCCGTCGCATCGGCGCCATAAAGGATGGACAGGAGATGGTGGGTAACCGAACCCGAGTGCGTGTTGTAAAGAATAAAATGGCGCCACCTTTCACTGAGGCTGAATTTGACATCCTGTATGGAGAAGGAATATCACGGACCGCAGATCTAATCGATACCGGTGTTATGGCCGGTATCATCGAAAAAAGCGGTTCATGGTATTCGTATGATGGAGAAAGGGTTGGTCAGGGCCGTCGGAACTCACAAAATTTTCTTAAAGATAATCCGGATATCTACAATTCAGTATTTAACAAAGTCAAAGAAGCATTGGGCCTTTCGAAAAAGAAACCCGAAGGCACTGAAAGTGATTCGTGAATCAAAATGTTTATTTAGACCTCGAAAACCGCGTTCTGTGGGCGTGGCTATAGTTAATTGACTCTACCATACGAATCAGGATAAAAGTTTAAAGTGCACTAAAGTTTGAAGTGAGCTAAAGTTAAGGAATTCTGCCAATTATATAAAAAACCAGTGGAGCAAAGCGACGCCTTAACTTTAGGCACTTTAGCTCACTTCAGTCACTTCACACTGAGTCGGTTCGGTGACAAACAGTCCCTTTCAGGGCCAAACCAATGCCCGGTCCTCGGCACCGGGATTCTTTATTACAATTCTAAAATGGAGTGAAGCATGACAGGCAACGAAATACGAAAAAAATTTCTTGATTATTTTGAAAAACATACGCACCAGATCGTAAGGAGCTCATCCCTTATTCCTTCTGACGATCCTACCCTTTTATTTGTCAATGCGGGTATGGTGCAGTTCAAGCGCTGCTTTTTGGGTGAAGAAAAAAGGGGCTATGTCAGGGCAGCTACGTCTCAGAAATGCGTCCGAGCAGGAGGAAAGCATAACGATTTGGAAAACGTTGGTTATACCGCAAGACACCATACGTTTTTCGAGATGCTGGGCAATTTTTCTTTTGGAGATTATTTTAAGGAAAAGGCCATCGATTTTGGTTGGGATCTGCTGACAAACGGCTATGGACTGCCTGAAGAAAAACTGTGGGTATCCATTTATCTTGACGATGACGAGGCCCATGAGCTCTGGCACAAAAATATTGGGGTACCGGAAGAAAAGATCTTGCGCTTTGGTGAAGAGGACAACTTCTGGGCCATGGGCGATACCGGCCCCTGCGGACCCTGTAGCGAAATTCACATGGACCGTGGAGAGGCGTACGGTTGCGACCGGCCAGATTGTGCGGTCGGCTGCGAATGCGACCGTTTTTTAGAGATCTGGAATCTGGTGTTTATGCAGTTCAACCGCGAAGCCTCCGGCAAGATGGACCCGCTTCCCAAACCGAGCATTGACACCGGGATGGGGTTGGAACGCCTGGTTGCCCTGATTCAGGATGTGCCCACAAATTATGACATCGACCTGATCCGGCCCATCATGCAGAAGGTCGAAGAACTTGCCGAAACAAAATTGGGCCAAGCGTGGGAATCCGATGTGGCGATGAAGGTTATTGCCGATCACAGCCGGGCTGCTTCATTTCTGATCGGCGACGGCATTCTGCCTTCCAATGAGGGCAGGGGCTATGTACTGCGCCGGATTATGCGCCGGGCCATCCGTTACGGCCGCAATATCGGTCTAACCGATCCGTTTTTACATAAAACCGCAGAAGTCGTATTTGACATCATGAAACCTGCCTATCCGGATCTTATTGATGCCAAAGCGTTTATCACCAACGTTATTCAAAACGAAGAAGTTCGATTTTCAGAAACTCTGGATCACGGTCTTAAAATCTTGAATGACGGCCTGGCTAATCTAAAAGCCAAAGGCCAAACGCGGGTGCCGGGCGACTTGATATTCAAACTCTACGACACCTATGGATTCCCGGTCGATATTGTCCAGGACGTGGTCAGGGATGAAAACCTGGATTTGGATATGGACGGCTATGATCAGTCCATGGCGGCGCAGCGGGCCAAGTCCAGAACGGTGATGGCGTTTACCGAAATCAGCGAGGCATACAAGAATTTTTCGGCAGAAGGCGTCATGCCGGAGTTTGTCGGATATGATACGACAACGTGTGAATCCAAAGTTCTTCTTCTGGTTCAGGACGGCCGGGGAGTTGAAAAAGCGGTAAGCGGCCAGAGCGTTGAAGTCGTCACTAAATCAACACCCTTTTACGGTGAGGCCGGCGGTCAGGTTGGAGACAGCGGCAAAATTACGGGCCCGGATTTTGAGATCAAGGTTATTGACACGATCAAAGATCCGACCGGAATCACCATCCACAAAGGAGACATGGTTTCAGGAAGCATAAAAAAAGGGCAGAATGTGACCCTCACGGTCGACAAGACTTCGCGCAGCGCAACCGAGTGCAATCATACAGCCACACATCTGCTTCATTTTGCCCTTCGAAAAGTTCTGGGTGATCATGTCAAGCAGTCCGGCTCTTTGGTAGCGTCGGACAGATTCCGCTTCGATTTCACCCACTTTTCCCAGACCACTGCTAAAGAGCTGTCAGAGATTGAAACCATCGTCAACCAGCGGATACGCGCCAACGTACCGGTTGAGACCGTGGAGATGGATGCCGAGGAAGCCTTCAAATCAAATGCCACCGCCCTTTTTGAAGAAAAATACGGCGATCGGGTACGGATGGTTTCTTTAGAAGACTTCAGCAAGGAGCTTTGCGGCGGGACCCATACAGGGGCCACCGGGAACATCGGTCTTTTCAAAATTATCGAGGAATCTAGCGTGGCTTCCGGCATACGGAGAATCGAGGCCCTGACCGGCGGAGCTGCCTTGGCGTATGTCCAAAAAACCAACAAACTGCTGGACGAAACCGCCCGCCTGCTCAAAGAGCGACCCGACATTGTACCCCAAAGGGTCGAAAAAATGCTGGTTCATCAGAAATCCCTTGAAAAGGAAATCGATCGTTTGAAAGTAAAGATTGCCTCCGAAGCGGTCGATGACATCGAGGCGGACGTCAAAACCGTAAACAATGTCAAGGTGCTGGCCAAAAAGGTTACGGTGGACCAGCCGGCGGCTTTGAGGGATCTGGCCGACAGGCTCAAGGACAAGATGCAGTCGGGCATCGTGGTCCTGGGAAGTGCCGCCGGCAATAAAGCTATGCTGATCGTCATTGTGTCCAAAGACCTGACCGACCGGTTTCATGCCGGGGAGATTGTCAAGCAGGTCGCGGCCGTTGTCGGCGGTGGCGGTGGCGGCAGACCGGATATGGCCCAAGCCGGCGGAAGCAAACCGGAGAAACTGGATGCAGCCCTCGAAAAAGCATATGAGATAGTGGAGCAGGGAACCCGCGGATAAACACAGATATTTTGAAAAATAAGAAAGTAAAGATCAAGAAGGTAAGAAGGTAAGAAGGTAAGAAGGTTGGCATGTCTTAGAGCCTCCGACCTTCTGATTTTCTAACCTTCTTACCTTCCTGTTTTCCGAGACCTTCTCATCTTCTAATTCCTATTTCCAAAAAACGAGGCCTCTGGAGAGAACCAAAGTCTGTTCCTCCCCCGCGTGGCGGGATCTAAGATAGGCACTACTTAAACCCCTTTTAGCACATCAATCATCGAAAAAACTTTTCCCTGTGCGCCTTCAGCCACTTTTTTGTCAAGATAAATGAGTGCGTCAAGGGTTCCCTGGGCATAGATATCTCGACCGTTGACATTGTGTGTAAATTCGAATCGGACCGTTTTGTCTTCTGAATCAAGGCTGTAAGTGTGCCAACCATGGCCTTCAAGGTATCTTTCGGGGATACCCCAGACGGTTTTCTGTATGTCGGGGTCACGTTCTTTTGTAATATCATTTTCAGTAAACGCCAATCCCAGGCTGGTAAAATACCGGACCATCGCCTTTGCAGTTCCACTGGTATCGGCCTTTCCTTTTTGATGACTTTCCTTGATCTCAAGGGAATATCCTTTGAAAAGATCGGGAAAAGTGTCGGCTGCATATTCCATCATGGCTTGAAAACCAACAATTTGCTTGGCCATATTTGGTGCAATGATCCCAGAGGTTGAGGATGTTCGGACCGTCTCCTCAAGGCCCTGACGATCTCCGCCCGTTGTTCCCATGACAAAGGGAAGTCCATGCCGACAATAAAATTCAGCATTACTGTTGACTGCCGAAGGGTGGGTATAGTCCACGCTCAAAAACAGACCTTCTTTATCCTTTATGGCTAAAATAGACTGGTCCCGGTCTTGGGGCTGAATCAGATCGAAGGACACCGAATCGATGATCGATTCGGTGTCGGTGATCTCCGGTCCGGTCAGCGATTGTGTAATCAATTCAAACCGGTTGTCTTCAAGGGCGTGTTTAACAACATTGGCGGCCATATTTCCGGGCAATCCGTTTACCATGAGTTTTATACGGTTCATCTCGTACCTCCTATTTTCTTGACAATCGATGTTAAATTTGGAAATTCTGTATTCCCAAAAGAAGAAAGATTATATTGTAATGATTGTATAGCATTTGGGATGTATTTTTCAAAGTATGTTTTTTTCTTTATGCGGCTCAGAAAACCAAAGGCCCCCAAAATCTGCAGATTGCGGGTGATGGCGCAGTATTGATAGCAGGAAAGAAACTTGTCCGGGTCGCTACGGATAACCGGTGAAAGCGTTTCCACACCGAATTTCAACAGAATATCTTGAACAGGCCGGGATAAATTAACGTAAGGATCGATGAGCAAAGAAGCAAGATCGTACTGAATCGGTCCCAGCCGTCCACCCTGGAAGTCAATAAAATAAAAACGATTGTTTTTTACCATGATGTTCCTGGATTGCAGGTCACGATGTATGAATCCATTAATGGAAAATTTTAATGCCTTGTCCGCGAGGGATCTGAATTCATTTTCAAAATCCGGAAAACGGATGTCCATTTTCAAATAACCCTTTAAAAAAGCATCGACAAAATAACGGCATTCCTTCTCCATGATGAGGTCCTTGGTATAATGGGCGGTCTGATAGGTCCAGGCCGGATCAAAATCCTTGCCGCCGTCCATGGAGAGTTTTCCGATGTGCCGTATGAGCAATTTATAGTGTGAGACGACGTTGTCCTGATTTTCAGTGTTTTTTATAAAAGCTTGGAGGTTAATATCTCCTAAGTCTTCCATGAATACATGGCCGGAAAAGGTATCATAGCTATAAATTTTCGGTACGGGTATGCCTCGGTTGTGAAGGTGAAGGCCGATGGCAACAAAAGCGTCTGTTTCACAGGTTGAATCATCTTGTCTGATGCCGTGATCCGCCATCACAAGGGATTGATTTCCACGGTTCACGCGGTACCATTTCCTGTCTGATCCATCCCCGTAAAGTTCAGTCCGGACAATGCTGTTGCCCATTATTCCGGGAAAAGCCTGTTTGAAAGCTTCGGGGGCCATTTTATCGAAAACCGCCAGCCTGTATCTTTCGGGGGTCCCGAGATCTTTCCAGTAGTGGTCTTTTGTAATATACGCAGATATTTTTTTATTTTGAGATAGAAGCTTTTTATAACCATCGATAATGCTAAAAAATACATTTTCAGGGATTAACTCAAGCAACTCCGGATTCAGAACCTGTATTCCGGTAAAGGTGAGTCTTTTATAGTCTTCGAACTCGAATGATTTTGAACCGTTGATGGCGGTATCCGAGGCGTCGGCTTTACAAAAAGGTTCATCAAAATCTTGAATAAAACCGTCATTATTTAATGCTACGGTGTTAAACTCCGGGTCGTTGTGCAGAACCAGCGTTACCGGATGACAATGATTTAAGTGAAATTCATAAACGACTTTAAAATCTATATTTGTAACAATGTCACTGTTTATGACCATAAAAGGGGCATTGTCCCAAAAATCGGCTATGTTCTTTATGGCGCCTCCTGTTCCGAGAATGTCGGGCTCATGGCGGGTTGTAACCGGAACCGGATATTTTTTTCGGGCCAGATAAGCATCTATCTGTTGATGCAGATGATGCGTGTTGACGACAATTGCTTTACAGCCGGAATTTATCAGGTTGGAGATAATGATATCCAGGAGTGGACGTTTCGCAATGGTAAACAGCGGTTTGGGTGTGTTTTCAGAATAGGGCCTGAGTCTCGTACCAAGACCTGCGGCAAGAATGAGTGCCTTCATTTTAAGATGGTAAACAGTTAAAAGTGAATAGTTAATGGTAAATAGAAAAAATAATAAATAGAAAACAGTAAATAGTAACGAGTGAATAGTAACGTAGGTGTTCAGGGGTTCAACGTTCCATTCTCGTCCCGGGACTGCATTTGGGATGCGTATTTACGAGAAAAGCGTCAGCTTCGTCAGGCGTAATCCAAAACTTGGAGCAAAATTGGCAATTACTTGGGAAAATGAGCCTTTTTAACGAGGCCTTAGGGTCTTCTGCCTTCTTTGTCCTTAACCCTTAACCTGTGAACGGTTACAGGCAATTTAGGTATTTATGAATTCCGTCGGCATAAAATAATATTTTCTCGTTATCATCCGATCCCTTTACGCCATTGTAGTTAAAAAACTCTATCCCGTTATTGTAATTGATTATGGAAAGCGCTTCTTTTCGTTCGATTTCCTTCTTTTTGTACATACGATTTCCGATGGCTTCAATTTTTTTCAATCGTTCTTTGGCTTTAATGGAGTTTTGAGGATGTTTCATAAAATAGTTTAATACGATCCAGTATGATTCAAAATAGGGTTTCAGGAATCTTGAAAAAAGCTGAAGTTTTCTAAAACCGGAAGACGTCAGATTATAAGTGTCAGGCAACTTAGGATGCGGCATTAAAATGGCTTCGTCAATAAAAGCCTTGAGATTTTTTCGCACAAAAGATTCAGGAGTCATATCGACGTCATATGCGAATTCATATTTAAAGAAATATTGAAGAAAATTGTAGTCAGCGTGCAGATCAGATGCTGAGAACTGGAAGGCATCTTTAACAAGTATGGTAAGAGCGGCAATGGCTGCCGGAACGAAAAAGGAGATACAGTTGTTTTTGTAATATTCGAGGTTTGGGCGTTTGTTCACATTGACTTGGAATAACGCGTCGGCGTGCAGCGTGTCCGAGTCTTTGGTAACTTTGTCTATAAATTTTCTTTGCACATAAGTGTCAAGTACGCGCTCTATGGTATTAACATGGTCCATGAGAAGAGTGTCGGCCAGCTTGGCTTTTTGAGATAAAAGATAGTTCATATATGTTTCAACGTGAGACATAATATGATCAAAAGAAAAACTTTTTTTGGCACAATTCAAAACAGCAGCTGCAACAAGGGCATGTGGCGTTACAACAGAAACACTGTTAATAGCGTTGATAACCCTGTGTCCTAAGTTACGGCAGAGAATGTTAAACTCTTTGGTCGACATATCTTCAACGGGTGTGCCGTATTGAAACAAAAGATCTTTAAGAGATATGGGGTCATGGAATTGTATATAGATTCTTCCATACCTTTTATTTAAAAATTTTCTTGCTTTGATCACTTGCATAAAATTCTCGGGCTGCTTTTCTTTTCCCTCGATTTCGTTAAGGTATGCACTTTCTTCCAGAACCCTGTCGTAACCTATGAAAATCGGCGAAAAGATCAGGTCTTCACAAGCCCCGTTTTTATATGCGTTGAGAAGAATCGAGAGAAGCCCCAGTTTGGGAAGAATTAATTTGCCGGTTCGGCTTCGGCCGCCTTCGATGAAGAATTCAATATTAAATCCTTCAGCGAGTAAATTGTAAATATATTCTGCAAAAACCTTTGAATAGAGCACCGCCCCTCTGAATGTCCGCCGAATAAAAAAGGCGCCGCCCCATCTGAATATCGGACCCATTGGCCAGAAAGAAAGATTTTTCCCTGCAGCCACGTGTGGGCATGGCATGTTATTATTATACAAAAGATAAGAAAGTATCAGATAATCAATGTGACTTTTGTGACAGGGAATGAAAATAACAGGTCCTTTTTGTGACATGTTTTTTACGCGATTCAGGCCATCCTCGTTGATCGTAACCCCATCAAACAGGGTATTCAGAAACCATGTTAATGTCATGGAAGCCAGTTTAATCATAATGATATTGTAGTTGGCAGCTATCTCATCAAGAAAATCACTTGCTTTTTTTTGTACCTTCTGAATCGGGATATCTCGAGTTTTTGAATGGTGTTCCATAAAATTTTGGAGTCGTTCTCTTGTGAGGATGTTTTCCTTCATCTCTAATCTTGATTTTAAAACCGGTCCCGTGATGCTTTGACGATGTCGATTAATTTGAGACAACAGTGTTCGCCTTAATGCGAGAGCCTGATAATCGATATTTCTTTGTTGATTTTCTTCAAGATTAAGAAAAATTTTGAGGTTGATCGGTTCGGATGTTTCCACAAAAACTTTGCCCGGATTCTTGAAAAGCATGAACAGGCGTCTCATTATCCCGGGGTTTTCTTTGTTGCCAAAGAGAAAATCGATAATGCTCGGCATCGATCGATGAGGGTTTTTATCAAAAAACATAAGCTTTGGGACAAGAAAAATAGGACGATCGATGGCTTGTTGCATTTCGATAAGATATTGGACCGGATCGGTCTTCGCTTTTATAAACCTTCGATGGAAACCTTTCTGTTCAACAAGCGAAAGGAGAGCCGACCGTCCACTTAGAAGTTCCTTTTTTAAGTATCCCCTTTGATAAGGATCCGGAAGTCCAAAGTTATGGATAAAGTACTTGATGTGCGAAAATACGATCTTCCAAATGCGTGATATCGGCTGCCAGATTACCACGCGATAGTCGAAACCTATTTGAGGAAATGGAAGACGATCCTGTTTGTAACGCGTGTAATAAAAAAGATACCTAAAGTAACTTTTGTACTTGGTTACATAGACGACAATACCCTCTTTATGGAGGCGATTTAAGTCAAGGGTCTGTTCTTTGAAGACTTTTATGCCGGAAAAGAAAAGTTTGAGGATAAAGCTTGATATCGTACCGATATTATCAGGGAGCTGGCAAAAATAATGATCATAATCGTCCTGAACTGTTGGGTCGATCTCTTCCTTTACGTTATAATTTTTCCGTTTTGATTTAATCCATTTTAGCATGGTGAAGTCCCAGTATGGCTTAATGACGAATGAGATAGATTTTAAAAAATGGTAGACTAAAATACAATAATTTACAAATATAAATTTTGTTTGTAACTTTTAAAGAAACATATCTTGTTGGAGCAGAATAGGACAGCGCTCAAAAAAAACAACAGTGTCATTATAAAGATTCTTGTTTAGCAAATTTAAGCTTGCGTTACAAAATAAGTTGTGATATTTTTCAAAATCTTAATCTGCTATTAACAACTATACGTATTTACTATATATCTTATTCTGGTCCGAGTGTTTTTTGCCAGCACAAAAAAAGTCTGTACGGTTTCAGGAAAACGCATAATTACAAACAAGCCGATTTAAATTTTAATTCAAATTAAAGGAGGATGAATTTTTATGAAAACATTAATTGGTGGGGCGGTCGGAGCTGTATTGGGTCTCATTGGCATGTCCATATGGTGGAAGCCCTTTTTGCAACTTTTGGCCGGTGCTATCCCGGTGATGCTTCTTCTTGGCGGTGGTTTGGCTCTTTATCTTGGTTTTGACGAACTTAAAGATTCCTGGAAAAAAGAGGATACAACAGTTGACACTTCTGTCAGCACTGACAACACCGAAGAGTACAAAAAAGAAATTGATGACCTGAAAAAGGAAATTGAAACTTTAAAAGCTGAAAAAGAATAAGATAAAGAGTTGCCTCTTGGGTACGAGTCTTTCTTGTGGGCAAAATTCTAAAAAGCCAAAATATACGGCACGTTTAAACGTTCGTGAAACGTTTTTATTGACAGGTCTATCGACTGTCGGCAGATGTTGTTGTGATCTTTTCAAAAATCTATATAAGCGCCTTGCAGATATAAGCGGGCGCTTATTATATTTTATCCCGTTGTTTTCATGGGAAATTGCAGGTAGTTCTTGAAATTTTTTACAAGCCAAAGGCTTTAACATCCGCATCAAATTTCATGCAATACTCGGGTATTGAATCATTCGATCTTGGCCTTTTTTATGGCAGAAGTCGCAAGAAAATCGGCTCTTTCATTTCCTTCGATACCGGCATGCCCTTTTACCTTGATGAATTTCAGATCATTGAATTTTGAAAGAATTTTCTTGATGGATTCTATGATGTCCTGATTTTTTTTTGCCTTCCAACCTTGAGTCAAGACACCGTAAGCATATCTACTGTCTGTAAAGACCCGTACCGGAAGATTCGAATTTTTTACAGCCATAAGACCCGATCGGATGGCTTCGAGTTCTGCCATGTTGTTGGTGGTAATACCGATATATCTCGATATCTCTTTTTCGTGTTTGCCAAAGCATAAGACTACGCCGATTCCCGACGGACCGGGGTTTCCTGAAGATGCGCCGTCTGTGTAGATATTTATGGCATTATCACAAGATGTTTCAATCAAAACTCCCGTATCGGAAATTGTTTTCGTATCTTTTTGTTTTGACGATTTTTGGGTTGATTTTTTTCCTTTTTCGGTTTTTTCCGTCTTTTGTAAAGAATCGATGGGCGTTATATTTTTAGAAAGGACCCAGTATTCGTAATCCTGATCAAGCTGATATCTGATCAGCACCTTACCGTTTTTGGTAACAGGTTTTTGATCCTGATCTGTTGCCAGCCAGACTTTATTTTTTTTGAAAACCATCCGTTTCCAGTTAATGTTGTCATCTGCCATTGGTCACCGAATTTCAGGTTTCAGGTGTCCCCGATAAATCGGGATTTCCGTTTCACTCCAACAGGCAAAAATCAGGTTTCAGGTTTCAGGTGTCAGATTTCAGGACTCGGGATGTATTTACTCATTTCCGGTTTTAACTTTTGACCCCTGGTCCCTATCATTTAAGTATAAAGATGAAATTTTTTGCTTGTTTCCGCGAACGCTTTTAGATCTTTAATCCATGATTTTTCTATAGCGTATATATCATCTAAGCTTTCGATACGCTGTCGTATTTTTTTATCCCCAATGATAAGGTCTATGGGTAGTTTTTCAAATTCATATTCATACGGTGTTCGTTTCCATTGAAACATATTGCTGTGATGAAAGATTACGGCATGGAGGAGTTTAAGCGCCGTGATATATGGCTTGAATTCATATGGATCTGTTATGTGGATTTGAAATCCATTACATGCCTTGCCACTCCATTTGTTGAATGTCGGTTCAAATACAACCGGTCTAAGTTTGATGCCAGGGAGTTCGTTTTCACCCATCGTCGACAGCAAGCGTTTTGTATTAAAAAACGGGGCGCCGAATATTTCAAATGGAAGGGTGATGCCTCTGCCTTCTGATACATTGGTTCCTTCCCACAATACTTGTCCGGGATAAACCAAAGCAGTTACAGGTGATGGCATGTTGGGTGATGGTGGAATCCATGGAAGACCCGTGTCTGTGAAGAACATATCTCTTTTCCAGCCTTGCATGGGGATGACATCAAGATCACATCCGATACCGAAATCATTGTTAAATAAAAGGGAAAGTTCGCCTATGGTCAGTCCGTGGCGCATGGGAATGGGGTATCTTCCGACAAATGAGGCGCATTCAGGTGTCAAAAGATTCCCTTCTATCATTCGACCATTTACAGGATTCGGCCGATCGAGGACAACAACTTTTTTGCCGAACTTTTTTGCGGCTTCAAGGCAATACGACATGGTATAAATAAAGGTGTAAACACGTGTGCCGACATCCTGCAGATCGATGAGAAGGATATCGATGGGGTCTAACATTTTTTTATCAGGGATGCGTGTTTTACCATAAAGACTAAAAACAGGAATTTGAAAGGTGGGGTGAATCGTATCATCCGACTCGATCATGTTGTCTTGTTTTTCCGAAAAAAAACCATGCTGAGGCGAGTACAATGCCTTAAGTTGATCCGGAAATCTCCGATGAATCAGTTCGCTGGCATGACAAAAATTTGGGTCAACCGATGCAGGATTGCACAGAAGTCCGATTCGATTCCTGAATATCCATTTTGGAGGAGATGCTATAAAATTTTCAAGACCTGTTTGAACGCGTGACATATCTCAATATCCAGATTATGGTTTGTTCTCTTAAATTTCTATTTTTACATATAAAAATTAATTGATGTCAAGTTGAATCTCCGGTGCGGTTTGCAGGGGGAAGGATTCGATCTTGATGCCTCTCGCAGTGAAACGAGGATCCCGTTGTTGAGGAAATCCGGAGCATCATCGACTTTCGATTATACAAGGGTAAAAAGGAAACTAAAATATATTGATTTCATGTTTGAATCTGATATACATATTATCAAATTGCGGTTAGATGACCGGCTGACATGTCTAAATACCCATATTACCATCAATAGTTTCAAAATTCGATATTAATGAGACGGATAAGATTTACGAGCATATACTTTTTTTTATTGGCGGTGCTATTCTTTATATTTGGGGCTTACAAAGAATGGCAAACGCTGTCGCTGATTGACGGATTGCAAGACACCCTGCTGGACTATCCTCAGAACCTTCATCTTCTATTTTTCCTGTTCGGTTTTTTAACCCTTTGTGCGATTTATTTTGCAGAGAAGATGGAAGTAAAGGTCCTTTCCGCAATTAACGACGTCCTCCATGAAGAGATAGCCTTGAGAAATCGTACGGAGAAAGCGCTGAAGGAAAGCGAAAAAAGAAATAAGGATCTTTATGCGGAAGCTAAAAAGACAGAAGAACTATACCGTTCTTTTTTTCGATGTAGTGCTGACCCCATTGTTACCTATGATCTGGAAGGAAAAGTCGAATTTATAAGTCCTGCGTTTACCGAGATATTTGGATGGACATTGGAGGAAATGAAAGGCAAGCAGATACCGTTTGACCATGAATTCAAAAAAGAATCTATCGTGGCTGTTATTCATGATCTTGTGGAAGGCGGAACACCGTGTAATAGTTTTGAGACAAAATGCCACACGAAAGACAGACGTTTGTTAGATGTCAGCGTCAGTGCTTCGCGCCATAATGACCATGAGGGAAAATTTATGGGCACACTTTTTATTCTCCGTGATATTTCGGAGAAGAAAAGGGTTGAAGCCCAGCTGCATTATATCGAAAGAATGGAGGCTATTGGAACACTGGCCGGAGGAATTGCACATGACTTTAACAATCTGATGATGGGGATGCTGGGGAATATTTCTCTGATTTTGTATGATATCGGGTCCGATGATCCCAATTACGAGCGGTTAAAAACCGTTGAAAGGTTGATTCAAAGTGGTTCCGAGCTGACGAGCAAACTTCTTGGATATGCAAGGAAAGGGAAATATGAGTTAAGACCCATAAATTTAAACAAAATCATAATAGAAAGTTCTGCTACGTTTGGCAAGACGAGAAAGGAAATCGTCATTTCTAAGGACCTTGATGAAGATCTGTTCTCGGTAAAGGCGGATGGATCTCAGATTGAGCAAGTCCTCATAAATCTTTTTATCAATGCTGCCGATGCCATGCCGGGAGGAGGAGATTTATTTCTGCAAACTGCCAATGTTACGCATAAAGAAATGAAAGGTAAGCCCTATACTCCCAAACCCGGCAAATATGTTATGATAAAAGTAAAAGACAACGGTACGGGAATGGATCAGAAAACCATCACACGCATTTTCCAACCGTTTTTCACCACCAAGGAAATGAGTCTGGGTTCGGGACTTGGGCTGGCATCTGTATATGGGATAGTAAAAGGACATGGTGGATATATCGATGTTGAATCCGAAAAAGGGCATGGATCGGTTTTTAGCATTTATATCCCCGCATCGGAGGCGCCGATTCAAAAAGACCCGATAGTTAGCGAACGCATCGTAGAGGGAGACGAAACCATCTTGCTGGTTGATGATGAAGAGATGATCATTGATGTTGGTGGCCAGTTGTTGGAAAAACTTGGATATACCATCCTTGAAGCCGGAGGCGGTATAGAGGCGATTCAGATATATCAAGAGAACAAGGATAATATTGATATGATTATTTTGGATATGATTATGCCCGATATGGAGGGGAGCGAGGTCTATGATAAAATAAAGAAAATCGATCCTGAAGTTAAGGTTCTTCTTTCAAGTGGCTACAGTATTGATGGACAGGCAACGGAAATATTGAAAAGGGGGTGTAACGGTTTTATTCAAAAGCCTTTTAACCTAAAAAATCTATCAAACAAAATCAGAGAAATTTTAAACAAAAGCGTATAACCCGCGAGTGGAAAATTTTAAAAAGTTCTCCTCAGCTTTGTTTGGAAGGGATCTTTGCTTTGCTCTGATTACTGACGGGTATTCAGACAAAGGCGAATAAAAAGCTAATGAATTGAACAGTTGTGTAACTTACCGAAAACGATGCGATTTGTTTTGATTAACTTGAATTGATGGTTGACTTTCCACGATGGTTATGATTCATTTTAATAAACAATCAGATTATCATTCGAAATTCAGGTAGTAGCAGGAGCTTTGAATCTATGAAATCTTATGTGAGAACCTTGGGTATTGTCGGAATATGTCTCTTTTTGTTATCCACAGCAGTGTTGGCTGAAACAAAGAATTATATTAATGACAGCATGAAAATAACCCTGCGGACGGGACCTGCAACAGACCGAAAAATAATTGCTTTGCTCAGTGTTGGACAAGATGTGGAAATTCTGAAATCTGAAAATGAGTGGAGTATGGTTAGATTGAATAATGGCAAGGAGGGCTGGGTGATCAGCCGTTTTCTTACCGATCAAACCCCGGCCAGTATGCAATTGGAAGCATTAAAGAAAAATCACAGTACTCTTCAGACCAAAGCCGCATCACTCATGGAAGAAAACAAGGCACTCAAGGCCGAAAATAAAAAACTCGGCCTCGATCTTAACACCACTCAAGCAAACCAAAGGGGCCTAAGCAAATCTTACGAAACCCTCAAAAGAGAGTCCAAACAATTCTTGGATCTACAAGCAAAATATAAAGAATCAACTTCTAAACTCGGTGAGCAGACTCAAAAAGCTGAAAAGTATGAGGACGAGTTAACAAAACTGCTTTGGAACAAAAATATTAAGTGGTTTTTAAGCGGAGCCGGTGTGCTTATTCTTGGATTTATCATCGGTTTCAGTACAAAACGCCAACGGCGGCATTCGTCCCTGCTATAAATTGAACTGAAAAAAAATCTTTCGGCCCTTTTTCCACACTCATAGTGGGATAGAAATCCCGAAACGTTTAACAGTCCAATATTCCATTGCTCCATTATTCTACTTTTGATATTCAATCGAAACCCATCTTCGAAAAAAATCACTTTAAACACAAATGACAAAGAAAAAACGATCCATAAATATATTTTTTAAACGGCTGCTTAAGTGGTATCTGCCAACCGTTATCCTCATATGTGGAATTATGCTGGTGTATTGCTGGTATCTTTCCATCCAAATAGACAAAAGATTTTCAGGGCGGCGATGGAGTATTCCTTCCAAAGTTTATTCAGATACGACAATACTATACCCTGGGCAAAAAACAAATCGTACACTTTTTAATGAAAAACTTCGCCGTTTGGGGTATCGGGAAGTTGCCCATAGGCCGGTGGATAAGGGTGAGCTCAATCGGTCTGCATCATCTATACAACTTTATCTCCACGATTTTATCGTCCCATCGAGATACAAGGAAGGCATTCCCGTTCAAATCAGATTTGGTGAAAACCGAATAGAATCGATAACCAATTTAAATACAGGTCAGCTGCTTCCCATTTTGGAGCTTGAGCCGGAGGAGGTCATGTTATTTTTTGGCCCTCATCGAGAACGACGGCAACTTGTTTCCATAGATCAAGTGTCTCAGCATGTCATCTATGCTGTTTTAGCCGCAGAAGATCGTCGGTTTTACACACACAAAGGGCTGGACCCAAAGGGAATATTAAGAGCGGTTTACACGAATCTGCGCCATGCCTCCATACGTCAAGGGGGGTCTACCATTACCCAGCAATTGGCCAAAAATTATTTTCTTACATCCAAGAGGACGTTCATTCGAAAACTAAAAGAGCTGTTCATGTCTGTTACCATTGAGGTGATGTATGAGAAAAATGAAATCCTCGAAATTTATCTCAATGAAATCTATCTGGGACAGAAAGCATCAGAAGCGATAAACGGTATCGGTGAGGCGTCTTTTTTCTATTTTGGCAAATCTGTGAGCAACCTTTCCCTGGTTGAAGCCGCGACTCTGGCGGGTCTAATCAGGGGCCCCAACCATTATTCTCCTTATATTGATAAAGACCGTTGTCAAAAACGGAGAGACATGGTGCTGAACGCCATGGTTGAGCAGGGATGGATTTCAGATGAAGAACTGAAAATGGCGTTGCCTTTACCTGTGGAGGCAGTTGGTTATGCGTCTTACGGGAAAAAGGCGCCTTATTTTATGGACTATCTGTCTGAGCAGCTTACAGTGCTGTATTCTCCCCAAGACTTATCCAGTCTTGGGTTGTCGATTTATACAACCCTGGACACCCAGGTCCAAATGGCGGCGGAAAACGCACTGAGAACGGGCCTGGATTCGCTGGAGAAGTCAAACCCGGAATTGTATCGTACAGATCCCCAAAAACAACTGCAAGGCGCTGTTATTGTTATGCAGCCCAAAACCGGTTATGTCTTGGCCATGGTTGGCGGACGCAATTACAGTGCAAGTCAGTTCAATCGAATTACCCAGGCGCAGCGACAACCCGGCAGTGCATTCAAACCTTTTGTATACTTGAGTGGATTGGATAAATTCACCCCGGCCTCCATACTGTCCAATGAATCCAGAATTTATGAAATTGATGGGAAGGAATGGATTCCCCAGAACTATGAACCGATGCCGGAGGAAAGCGTGCGTATGAGAAATGCTTTGGCGAGATCCATAAATTTGGCAACGGTTGATCTGGCCATGCAAGTGGGGATAGATCAAATCATTAGCGAAGTGGGCAAGTTCGGATTCTCGACCCCTCTAAAACCGTATCCATCCATTGCGTTGGGATCCTTTGAGGTGATACCGTTGGAACTGGCGCGTGCGTATTGTCCTTTTGCTGCAGATGGTGTACTATCTTATCCGTTGGCTCTGAAAGAGGTCTTGGACGAGAATGATATCGTTATGGAACGAAGATATATGAGCATCAAGCAGGTTACAACGCCTGAAAAAGCCTTTATCATGAGTTCATTATTACAAAGTGTTGTGGAAAATGGCACTGCAAATTCATTAAAAAAAATGGGAGTAGCCTTTCCGGTTGCCGCCAAGACCGGCACTACCAACGATTATAGAGATGCCTGGTTTGTGGGATATACGCCGGACATTCTGGCGTTGATATGGGTGGGATTCGATGATGGCGCTTCTATTTACGCCTCGGGCTCGAAAGCTGCCTTGCCGATTTGGGCCGGTCTCGTGAATGCCTTGCCCCAATATGTCTCGGGAGGCTGGTTTAGGATGCCGCCGGGAGTGGTCAAACAGGTTGTCTGTTCAGAAAGCGGACAACTGGCTGTAGAAGACAGCTGCCCTCATCCAATAGAAGAATATTTTCTGGCGGATCATGTGCCCATAGACCATTGCGCAATTCACGGAGACGGAGATTCATTTGGAAGGATCATTGATGGGCTTAAAGGTTTTATTAATAAATTTTAAAATGGTTATCGTCACTTTTATATTCGGATTTTCGATGGTCCTTTCAGGGTGTGCTCCTGCTGTTATGAAGCCCTCGCCGGAGGTCTATCGGGAAACGCCCCGAGAGGCCGATGAATTCGAGGAAAATGCCGAAAAACCCGGCCTCAGCCCCCGTGCCCTTGCCGCTTTGCAGTTAACCGAACAAGGACGGATGTTTTTAGAAAATAACCAGCCCGATGATGCCATCGGAATACTGGAACGGGCCCTGAACCTCAATCCAAACAATGGCCGGAATTACTACTATTTGGCCGAGGCTTGGCTCATGAAATGGAATGTTGGGCAGGCCGCTGAATTCAATCGCCTGGCGGAAATCTATCTTAAAGATGACAGTGAATGGCGATATCGTGTCAGATTGCAAAGGGAACGGATTAAAGAACAAAATCAGTAAGTTATATTTATTTAGTCATAATAATCCTGGTCCTTCCCCGCATGGCGGGATCTTCGATGGGCCTTGCCTGTCCCGCATTGCGGGAGTCGGAGCTCTTCGGCTCTGTCTGAAGAATCGCTGTAAGAGTTTGAAGTGAACTATAGTTTAAAGTGAGCTAAAGCCCGCCCTGGTGCGAATCGTTAATATATTGATTTGACTTATATATCAGTGCAAATATGACTTTCTTAGTATAGAGTATTGGTGATCGGTCTGGGCCAGGGTTAATGAATTCTAACAATTATATAAAATCAGCGGCTTCCGGCTCGTAGAGAGCGAAGCGACGCCATAGCTTTCCCGATGAATACGGGATAAATAGGCACTTTTAACTTATACAGCTTTAAGTAAAGCAGCCCCTTCCAGGGGGAACCCAAAGTCTGACCCTCTGGGCCAGGATATTTACTTATAATCATTACTTTATTATCGATTTGTCGGTATTTAAGACGCTCAGTTTGGGATTGACATAAAACGGGAATTAACATATCATTAACCAAATTTTATATCCCAATAAGGCAATAAAGCCTTTGAAGCGGTGGGCGAAACAAATTTTTTCTTGTCCGCCTTACCGAAAGCTTCATCTTCAACCGTCGGAAATTCAAAATATTTCATCGGGACATGATTATAAATAAATTATTTTTCCCAAAAAGGGGGGATCTCATGCTCAAGAAATCAAAAAAGGCAAATGCCGAGCCTAAAGTCTCCAACAGTCCGGTCACAATGGTTGATAGGACAATTATCGGAGATCAAATTTATATAGAGGGCACTATCCGCGGCGAGGAAGATCTGCTTATTGAGGGCTCGGTCAAGGGAAGCATTGAAATGAAAGCCAATCATTTAACAGTAGGCTCAAAGGGTCAGGTAGAGGCCGAGGTTCGTGCTGCAAATGTCACCATTAGCGGTAAGTTGGAGGGGAACATTAGCGCGACCGGTAGAGTGGAGATAACAAAGGCAGCTGATTTTAATGGAGAAATCAAAGCAAAGAGTATCTCCGTAGAGGACGGAGCCTATCTTAAGGCGGTGATCGAGCTGGAACGCGAACCGACGCAAAAAGCCGTTCCATTAGGAAAGCCCGAAGTAAAATCGCCCTCTGTACCGACAAAAGAACCATTGACCCTGGCCGGCAAAGACAGCAAGGGGAATTGATCATTGGCTGCTTCCGCTAGAGATCTGAACCAAAGGGATCTGAACCAACACTTTGGGTTGGAGGGCTACTCCAGCAACGTCCTGAAGCTTTTTATGGAACATCTTGATCAACAACCACAAAGCAGATTGTTGGATGTTGGTCCGGTTTGTCAGGAAAATATCAGATTTTTTGCCAGCAGAGTTTGGAAACACTACGTTTGTGACTTGTTCATCCGGCTGGACCGGTATCTTCGCAAGGGCGATCCAGTGTATCAAATCTGGAAGGACCTCGACTATCAACCTGAAAGTTTCGATGGAATTTTGGTGTGGGAATTAGCGGACCGCCTGGATGAACAGGATGTTAACCGGCTGGTAACCTTGTGCCACTCCATATTAAAACCAGGGGGAATGGCGGTGGTTATGGTTATGGGTGATCAGATAGCGTCATCTGAAACAAGGTCCTTTGTTGTGGGACAAAACTATCGAATTTACTTGCGGCCCCAGCTTCATCTCGACCTGCCGTTACGGGGTCGCCAGAACAGAGACGTATTGTCCATGATGACGCCGTTTATTCCTGCCAAATCCTTCATTTGCCGTCCTGGCTTTATGGAATTCCTCTTCCGGCGCGGATAATCCGACCGGGTTTCGGGACGTCTATCTAGTCATAGTACCTTAATTGTGAATTTTGTGCATTTTATGGCAAAAAAACAAAATACAAGCACCAAATTCCAAATAAATTCGAAATTCCAAATTTCAATGACCAAAACTAAATTTTGTATATTTAATCGGTTTTTTTTGTTTTGAATTTTTCTTTTTGGTCATTGGATATTATTTGTTATTTGTTTTTTCCGGTTTATCCGGGTCGGGTCTTGGGTTAACAACATACACTATTCTCACCTTGTCTTTTGAGCCCGGGGCGATTTTCAAGGCAGCAGGGGTGAGGGCAAGATTAGCCCATATGGTTCCGGTTCCTTTTAAGTTGTCCAGGGGTACCTTTTCCGTGTATAGGGTCGAAATATTCCCCAAAATCCGTTTTCCTCCGATAATTTCAATTTTATCCGGGTCTATTTCTATTTCTGAAAGAATTAATCCTTTCGGTAGTTCTCCAACCCAGTCGATCTGCAAAGAAATTTCTTTTTTAATCGTTTCGTCAAGGATTACTTCTATGACAGATGGGATCACCTTTCTTAAAAAAATTCCGGGGGGCAGGGTAATGTTATCCTGTGTGATGGAAAAAACATTTCGACCGATAACGGCATTACTAAGGTCCAGCTTTACTTGAGTCTGTTCGGGTTGAATCGATTTTATCAGGGCGCCTGATCCTCCCAAATGAAGGCGAACGGCATTAACAGATGCATCTACGATTTCAAAGCCGGGATTGCGGTTCGTATATTCTACGGGGATTTCAAGGGTAATCAGGGTGTCCAAACCTTTTGAAAAACTGAACCAGATTCCGGTGATAAAAAAGATGGAAATTATCGCCGCTATGCTCGTTTTCAATTTTTCTTTTTGCTGGTATACGTTCTCCTCTTCATGTATCCCCATGTGTTCTTGCAATTTTTTCGTAAACATTTCGCTACTGCCGATATCTTTGATTTTGGAATCTTTGGCCACAACCACTTTTCCGGTCTCTTCGGATACGACAACAACTAAAGCGTCTGTTGTTTCGGCCAGTCCGAGGGCAGCCCGGTGACGGGTTCCGTACCGTGACGGCAGATCGCTTTTATATGATAAGGGAAGAATAACTCCGACCTTGGCAATCCGATCTTCTTCGATGATGATGGCGCCGTCATGGACCGGATTGTCTCCCCAGAAAATACTGTTGATCATCTCCTTGGAGATTAACCCCCGTAAGGGTATGCCGCCCTGAACGACATCCTCCAAATTTTCCTTTGCCGGCAGAACAATCAAGGCACCAATGCGCCGTTTGGACAAAGCCTTTACACTTTCAACAATGATTTGTATGGTTGTTGGAACACTTTTTTGGGGAAACCCCCATAGAATGGCCCTTAAATTTTTTGCCTGGAGAACACTTCGTATTTCGTTTCGAAATACAATAATGATGATGAGAGCGACAACCGCTGTAATGCCCTGCATAACCCAACTTGTTAGAATAAGACCGAAAAATACAGCGACACGCTGGAAGATCCAGAGCAAAGCAATGCCGGTGAGCACCCTGAAAACATAGGTTTCCCTAAAAAGCACATAGAGACGAAACAGAATGTAGCTGTTTAACAGGATATCGATGACATCTTGCCAGCGAATAAATTCTAAAAAAGGCATAAGCAAATTCCAGTTCCATCAGTCGGTGATGCTGAATCTCAAAATACGAAGAAGATTGCCTTCTTGATCGGAAATTTCAACGCGCCATGGGCCTTTGTCGGCTTCTCGGAGTTGAATACTGCTGTATGTCCCCCAGCGAGGCGGCTGAAGTGTTAACCTTTTTTTTGTGCTGGGGTCATCTCTGTGAAACCATTTATGGTATATAAACGTTTTTTCGGGAACCGGATCAAATGAGGTAAAACAGGAGACTTTTCCGATCTTTATGGAAAAAACAACAGCCGGGTTTTGGGGTGTCAAATCTTTAATCTCTTCACACATTACAACGCGATCCAGCGTCAATTTATTTTGAACGGCACTGGATTTGGAATTTTGGATGTTTTGCGAAAAAGACCAATGAGAGGAAAAAAGATCTACACAAAGCATAACAAAAAGGACTATAATATATTTAAATTTGATATCCATAGTACTCGTACTTCCGGTTATTAATATTAGCAAACCCATAACCAATAATGGCCAACAATCTTCAAATACTATCTAAAATTTATATTTTATCAAGTAAAAACATTTGCTTTTCTATTCACATATGCATCATTAATCCACATGAACATGGCGGTGATGAAAAATTTTCAATTGCATTGAATGGAATTGGTGAATATTATAATTCATGAGACAAATAAATATTCGATCCGTAAATCCTTGAACTCAAATGATTTAAGGACGCTTTGTAGAAATAGACGTAAAGAAGCCCCGATGTTTTATGAATGGAGAATTTTCGATGTTTTTATTTAAGAATAAGAAATTTCAAGTAATTTCAATTATTTTGTTCTTTGTTGGTTTAATTTTAATTGTTCTTTTCGTTAGCAATTTTAATAATAAGGAAACCCAGGAAACAGATCTTTCAAATAAAGAGCCCAAAGGATTTATATTTTTGAAAATCGGCGAGAACACAACGTTTTCAAGTGACGTCCGGAAGCAGCTCAGAGACACACTCGGTCCAGATGCCATCGAAAGATGGAACACATTGGATTTGAACTTGAATTATAAAGGATTCCTGAAAAAATATTTTCCGGAATTATATGAAATAAATGAAAAATTGAATTCTCCGCTTGGAGAACGGGTTGAACATAATACCATTCAACTCACGTACCGTTATGCACGAAAAAAGGATGCGCCATTCGATTATGTTACGCTCGTATTTTCAAACCTAACCCAAAAGCCATTGTTTTTTTATATCAAATCCAAAAGAGCAGGGTCGGACATATTGGAGGCTATTGGAGAAAAATATGGGGAAGCAAAAACGATCCACTGGGACGATAAAAGTGGCAGGTCGTTATACTGGGAGAAGGATCGGTCGATTTTAATAATATCCATAAGCAATGATCGTTATGGTCATCCCGAATATCAAATCGCCATTTATTATGTGCCGAGTCTGGAAGAATTGGTGTTTACGGAACAGCAAAAAATTAGGCGTCAGCAAGAAGTGATAAAGAAAACCGGTAAAACCGCATTCTAATCAAATGCTCAAAATATGACCATGAAGCCAATCGGTTTTATAACTTAAAACCCCAATTACGCACGCCGGAATATCCAGATAGAAAAAGGGAGGTATTATGAACCGAACCATAAAATGGGGATTGATCGTCGGTGGGGGCTTGATTCTCCTGCTTATCGCGGCCCTTGTCCTGCTGCCGAAGTTCGTGGACGTCAAACAATACAAACCCCGGATCGAAGCCCAAGTCACCAAGGCCACCGGACGTTCATTTAGCCTTGGAGATGATCTTCGTCTTTCTCTTTTTCCATATGCAAGCCTTTCCTTTTCCGACCTTCATCTGGGAAGCCTGCCAGGGTTTAAAGAAAAAGATTTTATCATCGTGAAGTCGTTTGATGTGAGGGTTAAGCTTGTGCCCCTTCTTTTTAAGGACATACAGATCAAACGTTTTATATTAAAAGGGACTCGACTTGTCCTGGAGACCAGCGAGGACGGCCGGACCAGCTGGGAATTCAAACCAAAAACCACTCCCGAACTTTCCGTTAAAACGCCAACGGAAATAAAAAAGCCAAGAAACGCCGAGTCCGGAGAAGGACTTGCTCTAAAAGCATTTACCTTGGGTGAATTGGCGGTTACCGATGGATCCGTTCTCTGGCTGGATCACAAGAAAAAAGAGCGCAAGGAAATTTCTGATGTGACCCTATTGCTTCAGGATGTCTCCCTGGACCGACCCATTGGCGTTACCTTCTCTGCCAGACTCGATAAACAGCCTTTTTCTCTTAAAGGCAATGTGGGGCCAATTGGTAAAATGCTCGGCAAAGGGACGATTCCCCTGGATCTTTCCGTCAGAGCCTTTGAACAGGTGGATATGGCGTTAAAGGGAAATGTCGTGGATCCGTCCACTCAGCCAAAATTTGACTTAACCATAAATGTATCTCCGTTTTCGCCTCGAAAACTTCTGGCCGCAGCGGGGAAGGCTATGCCCGTATCAACATCTGATCCTGGTGTGTTAAATCGGGTCTCTTTTAAAGCCGGTATCAAAGGGGACTCAAAGAATGTATCGGTTTCAGATGGTGTGTTGGATATGGATGAATCAAAGGTGAATTTTACGATAAAGGCCGGTGATTTTGAAAAGCCTCGGATAGCCTTTAATATGGATCTTAATCAAATCGATCTGGATCGATACCTACCGCCTCCAACCAAGAAAACAGCGGGAGAAATAGAACCCAAGGCCACTGCGCCCAAGGCGGGCAAAAAGAGCGATTATTCAAAATTGCGCCGGCTATCCTTAAACGGCACAATGCGCATCGGAAAACTTAAAATAAAGAATGCTAAAATCGAACGCGTTCATCTCGCCCTCACCGGTGAAAAGGGGATTTTTAATATCAAGCCCCTTACCATGGCACTATATCAGGGTGATGTAACCGGTAGCGGGATGTTGAGTGTGCAAAATGATGTGCCGGGAACGAACATTCAGCTGAAGCTAGACAATGTGCAGGCCGGTCCGCTTTTCCGGGATGTGTTAAAGAAGGATTTCCTTGAAGGAATGTTGAAGGCTCAGATCGATCTCATTATGAAAGGAGATGATGCCGTTGCCATCAAAAAAACATTAGACGGCAACGGAGATCTTCTGTTTAAAGACGGGTCCATCAAGGGCGTCGATCTGAATGGAATGGTTCATAATGCCAAAGCGGCTTTTGGGCTGGCTGAAAAAGGTGCAAAAGCGCCACGGACCGATTTTTCAGAACTTCATGTGCCCTTTTCAGTGAGAAATGGTCTTGTGAGCACCGCCAACACGGCCCTTATATCACCCTTGATACGATTGAAGGCATCGGGAAACGCCGATTTGCTAAAAGAACTGCTTGATTTCAGGTTAGAACCCAAACTCGTGGGAACCCTCAAAGGGCAGGGGGATACCAAGGATCGTTCAGGACTCATGGTCCCCGTATTGGTGACCGGAAGTTTTTCTTCACCCAAATTCCGTCCGGATCTCGAAGGGATGTTGAAACAGGAAATTGGAAAAAGCCTCCCGGGTATACAAGACAAGGTGCTTGGAACTGACTCTAAAAAAGAGGAATCAGGATCGGTGGAGGAACAGATAAAAGGTATTCTCAAGGGATTTGGAAAATAGAATCGTATCGTGATCTTATTAATTTAGAGTTGGCACAAAAATTGCTTTTATCATAAACCAAATGGAATCAAGCTTCATGCTTTTTTGATTCCCACCTCCTTTTAACCCTGTTAGGCTGTCGCTGCTTAACAGGGTTATTTATTTCTCGCCTTTGGCCCGGCAATCATCCAAGCGTCAATTTGTTGCGCATATCTGTCAACGAGTTGCCGGAATCGGTCAGCTCTATTTCCCAAAACCTAACCCGGAAAAGCCCTGAAAACGGGCCGGGCTGGTTGTAGCGAAGCGGATTTGTCCGCCTGTACCGTGTGGCGGAAATCTAGATTTGTCGGGGAACCAAAAATATTTGCCACTAAGGCACTAAGACCCGCCCGCCTCGCCTAAGGCGAAGCCGATGGCGGGCAGGCACAAAGGATATATTTATTATTCTTTCTTCGCCTGCCCTGTTAAATAAATCGAAGATTTAATGCGAAGCATTATTTAACAGGGTGAATCTTGGTGCCTTAGTGGCAGAATGGAGAAAGTTTTGCCACAAAATGCACAAAATTCATTTCTAAGGAACTAATTAAGACGCTGGTCTGCTTTGGGATTCCGCTCATTGATCAGTGATATTTCTACCCGACGATTGGCCTGACGATTTTCAGACAAAGTGTTATCAAACAGCGGTTGATATTCTGAGAATCCCTGGATGGACACTCGCACAGCAGAGACACCGTTATTGATGAGCGATTTTGCCACATTAATGGCACGGGCTGCGGACAATTCCAGGTTTGAGGGAAATTTTTCCGTATTAATGGGCGTGTTGTCCGTATGACCGGAAATCACCACCTGGTAACCCTTTTTAGAAGCAATGAACCCTGCAATCTTTTTAGAGATAAAATGATAGGCTTCGAGAAGCGTTGCTTCTCCCTCCCTGAATGTAATGCGCTCACCCAGGACAAAGACAAGCCGGTTCTCTTCCCTTCGGACGGAAAATACGTCTTTATCTTTTTCGTCCACAACGTTTAACACCTCAGTGCGAAGTCGATTAATCGCTTTGTCTAGACTTGTGTTTTTGTTTGTGGTAAAAACAAGTTCTGTAAGGGTCTTATCAGATTCTGCCAAAGATTCATTTTCCACCGGCTGTTGAGGCGGGGGTGGTGTTTTGATCTCTATGGTCGGCCGATCAATATTGGGGCTGTTCACTTTCAGGGATGTCTTGTTAGCTGACATGGAATGAAGAAAGAGAAAAAATACCAGAAGAAGGGTCATTAGATCGACCATGCTCCAAAGCGGGACTTCTTCCTCAACGGTTTTTCGAGCCAGCATTTTTTGAAGCTGTATTCTTTTCCGTTCGGACAATTCAAGCTGATTCTTGAGTTCTTTTGTGCTGTTGTTCCTAAGCATTTTGTCTTTTTGCGGTCAATTTTTCCATGCGATTCGATGAAACCGGCCATTTTGATGGAATCTGTGTTTCAAACAAATCCTTTTGTTTTCCCTGACAATTCTCCATATACGATTGCAGATGGTACGCAATAGCCCTGGAATTTTTGTCTTGTGAGATATCTATCACACCTTCTATAATGACATAAAGGAGTGCGGATTCTATTTTTAGATGTTCGGATAGCTTTTTGTGCAGCGGAAGAAAAAGAAAATTGGCTATCAACAAACCATATAAAGTGGTGAGAAGGGCGACGGACATACCTTTGCCCATATCTGCAGGAGATCCCAAATTGTTCAAAACGCTAATCAAACCGATGATCGTACCCAAAAACCCGATCACCGGGGCAAGTTT